>Ga0206123_10003533_pt1 | contig 12846 bp, 28 predicted proteins | sample Helgoland_Spring_2_FD_160086 | JGI IMG/M metagenome (GOLD analysis project Ga0206123, IMG submission 160086) | Pelagic subsurface seawater microbial communities from Kabeltonne, Helgoland, North Sea - Helgoland_Spring_Bloom_20160316_1 | ecosystem: Environmental > Aquatic > Marine > Epipelagic ... | reverse complement strand
TTTGTATTTGATGCTGCATTTAATAATGCAATACCGCCGCCTGGAACTATGCCTTCTTTTATAGCAGCTTTGGTTGCGCAAATAGCGTCTTCAACTCTATCTGTTTTTTCTTTTAATTCAATTTCAGAATTTGCACCAACTTTTACTATAGCTATTTTAGCAGAAAGCCTAGCTAATCTTTTTTCAAGCTTAATTACTTCGTGAGGGCGCTTTGTTTTTGTTATTTGCTTTTTAATATCATTTATGATATTTAAAATTTCCTCATTAGATTCTTCAACTTGAAGTATTGTTTCTGCCTGTGATGTTACACTTTTTAAGCAGCTACCTAAGTGTTCTACCTGGATCATATCCATATCATCACCTAAGTCTTCGTTAATTATTGTAGCACCTGTTAACAAAGATAAATCTTGTAAAACTTCTTGCTTGCTAACCCCATATGTTGGAGCATTGATAACATTAACTTTTATATTACCTTTGTTTTTATTCATAGCTAGAGCAGATAAAACACCTTGTTCTAAATCGCCTATAATAAGCAAAGGTTTATTGTTTTTTATTACGTACTCTAGTATAGATTGTATTTGTCTTATTGTGTCTACTGGTGATTCTATAAGTAGAACCAATGGATTATCTAACTCGGCTGACTTTGTTTGTTTGTTCGTTATAAAATGAGAATTTGTTAACCCTTTTTCATATTGAACTCCATCTACAATTTCAACAACAGTCTCTCCATTGGCAGATGTTTCCATCATCACAACACCTGTATTATCAACAGCTCTAAAAGCGTCTGCTATTATCTTACCAAGTTCAGGATCATTGTTTGTTGATATAGTTGCTATTTGATCCATCATAGTATTTTTAACTTTGACCGATATAGCCTCTAAGTAATCAATTACTTTTTCAGTGGCGCTATTAATACCATCTTTTAATTCTCTTGAATTTTTTTTATCCGAAACTTTATATGCCTCCTGTAAAATAGCATGGGCAAGAACTGTAGCTGTAGTGGTACCATCACCTGCTTCTCGAACTGTTTTTCTAGCCGCTTCTTTTAAAAGCGTAGCACCCATGTTTTCTACTGGGTCTCGCAAGATTATTGAATCCGCCACTGTTACCCCGTCTTTTGTAATTATTGGGTTTCCAGTATGATCCTCTAGCATTACACATTTACCGCTAGCTCCTAATGTTGAACTAACTGCGTTTGTTAATTTTTCTATACCTTTAAATACATTAACCCTGGCTTCTTCTCCAAAGTTAAGGTTCTTAACGATTGCCTCCATACTTATATAATTTGATTTGATTTGATTTAATTACTATTTGAAAAGCGCTTATTATACCTAGTGCTGCTAGATCATAAGCTAAAATGATTATTGATATTATGTGTTTAAGGTGTAGGAAAAGTGATTTCACTTATTTCTTCACCAGGTAATAAATTTACAGTAACTAGAGCACTATTTTGCGCCCTAACTATAGCTTCGTTAAATAAACTTTGAGTTGGTTGTGTAATAGACCCAGGTGTAACAGCTACTAATCTCATTTGTTGGTATTGATGAGTTGGTGTTTCTATAATGTCTGTAATTAAATCAATTGCATTTCCATTAGGCAAAGCTCTAACTGTTAAAATTCTAGATGCGTCTATTATAGTTACACCTTGTGTAGTTGTTTCTACGGATATATATCCCATTTTTATGTTTTATTGTTTTTATATATTTATATCATCACTTAAAATAATGTTTTTTTACTATGGCGTAATTCTAATCTTTATATCGTCTCCGTTTCTATATAGCCCGTATAAAGGAACACCGCCTGCTATAGCTAAAGCTTCACTTGCATAATTCCTGTATTTTCCAACACCTGGTAGTATTACGTTACTTTCGGTAGATCCTGATGATTTATTTGTTACAACTATAGCGTTACGCCTAGAGTTTGGTGCGCCTTGATCAGAAGCACCTACAATAAAAGAAACATCTAAAGCAGATAAATCATAATCGTTATTTTGATCATTGTTTCTTCCAACCATTACATATTCACCACCACCTGTGGTGACATCGTCTAATCCTCTTCCAATTTGTATTGTGTAATCTGTCTGTATATTATTTTGTGTACCTATTGCTATTGCATTCCTTGGCCTAAGGTTGCTCGGGTCTGCTGCGCTTCCGATTTGATTTAGATTACCTATAGCGATAGCGTTACCGCCATCTGTACTACTATAAACAGTATTACTCCCACCTATAGCTCCACCTGTATTACCTTGTACGTTATTACTTCTACCTAAAATAAAACTTGATGTATTACCCACGCTTCCAACACCAGTACCAATCTGATTTGAGAATCCTCCTCCAATAAAATTATGAGTACCATTATTTCCTAATCCTACAATTCCAATTTGATTTTGATTTCCACCGGCTATAAAAGAATTATTATTTTCATACACTCTATTATCGATACCAGCTATAAAACAATTTTGAGTGGGTCCAATAGACTGGTTAGTGGTCCCAAAAACCGCCAATTTTGTATTTGTTCCGGTGGTCGTGTGGGAAGCACCCGCTATGAGTGAATCTACTAAAGGAACATCTCCGGCTGCTACATTAATTCCATGCGCCGTTCCAATAACCAAGGAGGTATCTCCTCTTACAGTGCTATTAAATCCACACACCAAAGAATTATCAGCACTTATTACTGTGTTTGAATCACCAGCTACTATTGCTCTATTTATAGTACCATTTAATTCATGAGCTCTTCCAGCAATTATAGATGTATCAACCACGGCGGATATTACAGTACTTGTGTTGTTTTGACCTACTAGTAAACTATTTACCAATCGACTAGTGTCAGGCAAACTGTTAGTTGTTCCAACAAGTAGTGATGAAACATTGCTACTACCAGTAGTATTGCCTTGTCCTACAACCATCATTTTGTCTCCTTTCAGTGTATTATTGAAACCTATTATACCAAGGTTTGAAGAGTTGCCATCACCTATTGTATTTCCTTTTCCTACTACAATAGCAGATCCATTATAATTACCGTCATACGTGTTGTCCGGGTTTAAAGAAGGATCTTCGTAAGAAAACACTTCCAACCACGGCAATACCCTAGTTGTATAGTGCGTTGGATTTGGATATATCTTTACGCCTTCGTTGATGTTTTTGAAAGTAGTGTCTGTTGCACCTAATTCTATAGTTGCATTAGTTTGAGATATTTTTTGTACAAAAGATTTACCAGCTATAGCCGTGGTGTTAACAGGCGTATAGAGTTCTTTAGTTGTTTTAAATACCCCTATAGTATCTATTGTTCCGCTACCAATTACCGGTGCTGATGTTGTACTATTAATATACGCTGCTACGTCTGCTGCTGTAAATTGTTTTGTTGATCCATTACTAGCCTTTGTTCCAATCCATGAATCTGAATCAGCTATGGTTGTAATAAATGGATATGCATTAATTCTTGCCATACTTTGTTATGATTTATCTTGTATTACTATCCATTCGGTACCACTAGACCAAACTTGAGCTCCACTGTATTGTCTGTTTAAATTGTAAAAAGCATTACCATCAATAGTGTCTGTGCCTTGGCCTACTAAGTGAACACTTTGCGTAAAATCAAAACCTTCCCAGCTGTTATTTATAACTCTTATTATTCTATAAGGTACACTTGAAGCTAAAGGTAGTGTTAATTCATAAGTACCACCACCTCCGGTCCAGTTTAACAGTATAGTGTTAACAGCACTAGAATAAGTACTTGTTCCTCCTGCAGTTGCATTAATAATAAAAGGCGTTCCAGTATTGCTAGTTGTGCTTGATAAATCTACAACGCTTTGTACTGTGAAGTTTTTTGTACTTGGTGTACCCGCTACATCTGTTTGTGAGCCCAGTATTAGATCATCGCCGTTGGGAATAGCTGTAGGGAAACTTGATATATTTGCCATGCTTTGTTATTGTTTATTGTTTATCATTTTTTGTACCATCCCCAGAGTCTCCTCTGTTGTTTTTTATGGACATTCTTTTAGTTTCTCCAACCTTACCGCCCACATGGTGTAAATCACTATCAGATCTTTGCCCTATTCTTTGGTTTTCCGCCTTCTTAGCCTTTCTGTCTGCAGTTTTAGCAAACAAAACGTCTCTTCTAGCCTTTCTTCTAGCAGCCAAAGCGCTTAATTGCTGTATTGGCCCTCCTTTTTTCTTTGGTTTTGCCATAATTTTTTATATACCTATATACTTACGCGTTTATCGCAGTTTTTACAATTATAAAGTGTGACAATAGCCTGCTATTATTATATTATACTAGGCTAACGTCACTGTTTTTAAAAGTATTACAAATATAGAGTGATGTTGTTGCATACTCATTTCACTCCAACAACTCATAAGCCTTTTCAATTTTCAAAAACGCACCCCCCTGGCCTTTTTTTGGGATTTCGTGCACGGTTTCAGCTTTTCCAAGCAGTTTACAGCACAGGTTTAGGCTTCTGTCCGGGCCACAGCTCGCAGGATCCTGGTCCTCGATTTGCTTCCGTGCGTTTCACTTTATATACTTACAATACTAACACGGCTACCACACGATAATATATATGAATTTAACAATAACAAATAAATACTTAATAACAATGAAACGATTAACAAACATTATCACAAAGATTAACAGCATCATGGCTGAATTAGGAACTGCTGCGGCGTATGCAATCAGACACTAAGCTTATGTATAGATCAGAGATCATAACACGACCAGATGGATCCACATACATGCAATGTCTCTGGACTGAAGCACAGGACTGGACCTTTACATCTGAGCACGAGCTCACGGCTGACCAGCTCAAGGACTGGAACACGACAGAATAAAGATCATATCTACAAACCCAATACGATAGGTATACGATAATATATATGAATCTAAAATAAATAAACAAATGTCAAATACAAAAACAATTACATTAAATCAAAATGATTATTACAACATTACAAATGCTATCATGTTCTATCTTGAAAATGAAAAAGATCTTAATCTAACTCAAAATGAAATTAACTCAATACTAAATACTAATTCAAAAATACAATAACCTACAAAACTAATACGACTAACAATCGATAATATAAGTGAATAACAAATAAAATATAAAATATGAATTTTACTCTACAAAACCACAAATCAATTTCTTATCTAATAGAATTTTATCTAAAAAATACAAAAGATTTTGACAACAAAAACCTCAACAATTTAATAATAACAAATGCCTCTTTAGCATCTAAATTAGAAAATAAATAAAAATTACAAACTAAATACGAAGACTATTCGATAATATAAGTGAATAACAAATAAATTAATAACTAAATAAAATAAATAAATCATGTGTACAAAATCATATACCTTACTAAAAATCTCAAGAAGAATCTTTAAGAAAGATTTCCCAGAGTTAACATCTGAACAAAAATCTGAAGTACTAGATATCTATTATGACTTCTACTAAACTACAGATCTAATACGAATAGTATTCGATAATATAAATGTAACAAACAAAAATAAATATAAATTAAATAAATAAATAAATTATGAGTAATCAAGAATTAATTACAAACGCAATCGCGAACATGTCTAATGAAGAGAAAGCATTGATCTTTCCACCAATCAACAGAGCTAACTTTGTTGTAAGAAAAAACTGGCTAGGCCGAAATCAAGTTATAACTTTCAATACGAAAGCAACTAAAACTAAACCGTCTGTACAAGTAACGTACAATCACGATGAAGTACTTGAAGTAATGTTACCTAAACTAAACATTATGCCATGTTGGATCAAACGTGGATACTGGTCACAATCGACTGATATGCCAGCGAATGTTAGACATCTAAGTGAAAGATCTGAAGTACAGTAAGATCTTTCTATCACCCTTCCACATTGCATTTTGACTGCGTGAGCTCTACTTTGTGGAATAGTGACAATAGCCTACTATTATATTAATATAATAAGCTAACGTCACACTTTTTTATCCAGGGAATTACGGTTCCGTTGCCCTGAGTCTTGGCCTGATCGGTAATACGAGTCGGAAGAGTAGACTCCGTCCTACAATAGTGTTAAATATTGCTGTATGACAACGTGTCACTGACATTGCGTCATAGCTTAACACTTTCAATACTATTTTTACCTAATAATTAATTTACACCTTTACAAAACTAATACGAAACTAATTCGATAATATATACGAATAACAAAATAACAATAATGAAAACGAATAAAAAATTCCATTGGAGTGAAGACACTCTAAATCACTTCGAGTTCCAAAGTTCTTACGATAGTAGAGACAAAGTATTACAAGATATAACTTTGTTCGTCGAAAACGACTGTACTTTAGAAGATGGCGAAACTGAAGATGAACTAATAAATGACTTAATAAACCAAATATATAACTAATATGACGATGAAAGAATTATGTTCGTATGTAAAAGCGAAACAAAGTGAAAATGCGAGAATACACCGTACAACCGTAACTAAGGGTGATTATTGTAGTGGTTTAACTGCAAAAGAGTATAAAAAGTATCAAGTGAGAGCTAAAGGTGCTAGTAGTAAAGGTAGATCGTATTCACATACGAAACTATGGGAGAGACAGAATAGATCGGAGAGAATCCACACTATGTACTACGATAAAAAGTATACAAACTAAATACGATTACCTATCGATAATATAAATGTAATAAAAACTAAATAAAAATGAGAAAATTTACACACAAAGTACTATTTGTACTAAAAAAAGTAAACAAAGTATTAACCGATCTAGGTACCGCAGCGGCTTGGGCGATAAGAAATTAACTATGCAATTTATACTAAGATGTCCTAACGGAAAACGGATCGATATGTCTACCGACATACTAAAGCAACTCACGGGTGAGATCACTCGAGACGAAGTCAACGAAAGAATTGAATTTTATAAATCTACAAATACTATATAATATGAGAGACCAAGGTCACGGCTTTAATAGCGAACAAGAATATGAAGAATATGCCCAATTAATGTGGTTAATAAATAATAATAAATAATATGAGAAATATAAAACTTACCGACGGAGATTGTACTTTTGTACACTATGTACTAAGAATGTACGCTAGTCAAACAGCGAACTTAGATGAAAATGATAAAAAAGAAATACGCGAAGTCGCGGCTAAATTTAAGTAATATGGAATTATGTGAAAATATAACCGTGAACGGTTGGGATTTTGAACTAGTAGAAAACGATGTAGATGACATATTCTACCAATGTAGAGGCGAAGTAATGTACGACGACGAGCACGATGAAATGCCAGAACCAAGTCTTTGGCGAGCGGCACAAAAATTAGTAGATATACTAGTAAAAGATGGTCTAAGAGTATACGCAGATCACAGCGAGAAAGGCTGGGTTGAAGTAACTATAAATATGAATAATGGAATATAGAGGATATTTTTATAAAGAAATACAAGTAAAAGATTACATGGGTAACCGTGCAACGATGTTTAAGTGTTCTGACGAAGCTTTACTTGAACATGTAGATACCTCATGCTTTACGAAGTTCACTGAAAAACGTATGAAAGAAGCGATCGATTACTATATAGGTAATGTAGAATACCATAAAGAATTAAAGGTATTAAACTACGAAGCGACGAAGTATTTTTTACAAAACTAATACGAATATATATCGATAATATATATGAATAAAAATTAATATAATGAATAAAATAAAATTTCTTAAAACAAAAAGAATTAAATTAAATGGCGTACAATACAAACCATACTTGATCGGTGATCTACCATCAACATTCGGTTTTATATACAACGCAGAAAAAGATCAGGACGGAATCAGCGAATGGTTCAATTATAAAGGATTAACTTATGTACCAGTATAACTATGAAATTAATTAAAGTAACTAAAAGTGGAGCTCTACATTTTAAATTGAGCGACGGAAGATTAGGTGTAACTTATCCAAGCGGATATGTAAGAGTATCTACCAAAGGAATTAATTATAACAACGGTAGAACGCTAATGTACCAAATTAATAAACAAATAAAAACTCCTTTCTTAATGAAAAACGGTAAAGGTTGGTTTAATGTTAAAAGAGAGCTAATACCTCTACAAAGAGATAGAATAAACCATCTATTCAGTTTTAACAATATGAACTGTAGGTAATGAGTAGTAAAGCGGATCTTATGGAATCAATAGCCTTATATATAAGGTTACATTACGAAGATGATTGGTATTTAAACGAAAAAATTAACGAATTAAAAGTAAAGATTTACGATGAGTAAAATGAAAGAACTAGACGAGATAGCACAAGGTGTTGCCGAAGTCACTAAAGAACTAATGCATGATAGCGTTGATTGGCAACTAGGGGATTACCCTTTAGATGGCGATGATTACGAAGATCTTCACAGTATGGTGATGTTCTTAGCTATCGAGAAAATGTATATGTCTACTAAAAGAGAGTATTACGAGCAAGATTAAATACAAAACAAACACGAATGTTGTTCGATAATATATATGAATAAAAAATATAAAACTATGTATTGTAAATGCGGCGACAAAGTCCACCCTTATCGATTAAACTTAGGTTATAAAACATGTCCATCATGTTCTGAAGTAAAAACATATTCTTATGTACCTATAACTTATCATAAAACAGGTAACACTATTCAAATAGTAAGCCAAGAATTAAGTGATCTTGTACACAAGTCACAACGAAGAAGATAATATAAAGAAGCAAACATCGGTGGACCGGCCGGTATATCTAATGACGAAAATGTATTAGACGCCGATCACGCTTCTTTATAAACCCAGCGAATAAATAACAAACCTGCAAGCCGGTTGAGTGTAACTAAATCAAGGTACCGGAAAGCGGTTAGGAAATGTCTGGATAAGTAGTTAGGTGGGCGAATGCCGTAAAGATACCGCGAAGAGCGGTACCTAATTACTGGAAACTAGGTCAGGTAAAAATATTGTACAAGTAAACGTTTTCACGAGCTTGTAGTATTATATAGGCTACCGACGGGTATGAGGTTCAAATCCTCACTAGTTACTAATATTAAACTAGGTATGGATGCAACAGGTGTTATTAAGTTAAACAGAGTTCATTACTACTACGGTATGGAGGTTCGATTCCTCCACTAGTTACAAATAGGTATGGGCACGAGTGTGGTGCTGTAACTCGACCAAAAAACATACGAGCATACCTAAAACGGGGGTGACCTGGTTTTGACGTGGTGTAAGACCCTATATGGGAAACACCGCGGAAGAGAGTTCGAGTCTCTCCACCTCCACTATATAGCGCTGTAGAGCAGTGGCCAGCTCGCAAGGCTCATAACCTTGAGGTCGTCGGTTCGAATCCGGCCAGCGCAACTAATTTAAAATAAAATAAAATGAGTAAAATAATTAAAGGTCAAGTATCAGTAGATCGTAGTGTTTACACAGAATTTAGTAAAGATATGGGATTCTTTTCTATACATGCCGACGTTTGGAGTGTTGTATCAGAAATCACCGACGTTAAATTTAATGGAAAACCTACGTATTCTCACGATATTACAGAGATTTGTGAACGATTCAGAATAAACGGCAAAGCAGTAAAGCGAGACGGCTTTGAAGAACTGTATGTTAAACTATACGGAGACGGTGCGTTTGCAAAGTTACTAATGGACTTTGAAAATGAAGTTGAAGCTGAATATTATAAAACAACTGAATATACACCAATTAATAACAAATAAAATGAGTAAAACAAAATTTAACGGATTCGAAAAGTATTTCATCCAAACAGCGTTAAAAAGCGCTATCGAACAAGCAGAAGAAGATGTATTAGCCGCTGAGGCTGACGGTAAAAGATCTATATATGCACCTGGTTATTTTACCTTAGTAGGCAATGAAATCATTGATAAGGTAAATAGTATGACACTTAAAAAGTACCAAGACTAATTACAAAACAAACACGATCACCTATCGATAATATTAATGAATTTAAAAACTAATATACTATGAACTTATACAAAAGGTTAATACCTAAAAACAAAGCAGCTATTAAAGAGTACGGGGAAAGATACCCTTATACTGCTAATATGATTATAGCTGAATTAAAAAGCGAAGAGTTCTTTACGAAAGTAAGGTACGGAACTGCTTGCGACGTACAAAAAATATGTAACATTGATTTCCTAGGCGATGCTTTCCTTAACAGATAACGAAGTAATCGAACTAGCAAGGCGAAAAGCTAATGCTAAACTAACGACCCTAGACTTCGAGTTAGAAGATCTAAAGAACGATTTAAAATTAGGTGCCACAGGTCCTATAACAATCGAAGAGCACGAATTATTAATAAGAAGTTGCCAAAGAGAAATACAAGTATGGCAATGGATTGAACAAAGAATATACCAATAAATAATTAAACATGAATAAATTTATAACTGACGAGTTAATAACTCAAAGAATGGAATCCAAAGGTTGGATTGAAGGCTGTGACGATGAGCACGCTAAAAAACAAGTGCTCGAATACTTTGAATGCGAGATAACTGATCAATGGCAAAACCCTGACTTCAGTATATACGAAGAATCTACGGCTGACGGTTACTCCGTATGGATAGCGACCGATGATGATAAGCATATAAACGTTAACGAAGATGTATATTACTACGAAAACGAACTTAACGATGTATTATATGACGCGATACCCGACTACAATAATATATACTGTGACAACTATGACTTCGTTGAAGATGCTATTACTAGACACTATGAAGATTTACTGTGTAGAATAGAAGAAGAAGTTGAAGATGAGCTATTAGGCGAAGGTTATAACCATAAAATAGTTACTCCTATAAATGCACTACAGTATATAGAGATGATCTCTCAAGATGATCAGTTTACTGGTGCAAAAGAAATATACGATGGCTTTATTAACATCACTGTTGATCATGAGTACAAGTGGTTAAATTACGCCACCCAAGTAATTAAAGACAGAAACAGATACGAGATTATAGCTAATCACTATGGCTTAACTATAGAGAGAGCTGTTAAAGGTGAATTAATATTTAAAGAACTGAAAGATGAAAACTAAAAAACAAACAATACCTAAATGGTTTAAAGGCATGATCTACAGTAGTGGTGAAGAGGTACGAAACCCTTTTAGCGGCGAATGCTATACACTGAATGCTCTCGAGCTTTCAATATACGATTTTATAATGGGATCTCAGCGAGTGTTTGAAATGGCACCTAAATCGGTTACTGAAAAGCAGGTTAATGACTTTCATAAAGCATTGAACTGGTTCCGTAAAAATAATGTAGAAGCTTATATGGTATTATTAGATTAACGAAATAGTATAACAAATTTAAAGAGAACGAATTATGGAACGAAATTTTAGAGTACAACTATTTATGGATATGTTTTTCGAGCCTAAGGTCTTTTGGGATTGGCTTGACTTTGGATTAGTTTTAAAAATTTACAAACAAAACAATATAGGTAGATACCATTTTGCAATAGATATACAAATAGCTTGGTTTAACTTATGGCTACAATGTTGGAAGAAAAATTAAGCTGGTATTGTTAATACAAACTAAACACGAATACAAATCGATAATAATAATAACTAAACTAAATTAAATTAAATTATGAACAAATTAGTATTACCTAAGCAAATTGTACAAGTAAACTCTACTGCAATTTCAACAGCTATTTATGAGTATGAAACTTATAGATTAAAATTAACCTTTAACAGCGGTGATTCTTACAATTACACTAAGGTTCCTAACCACGTATTCGAAGGCTTACGTACTTCAGAATCTAAAGGTAAGTTTATTAACAAATACATTTTACCTGTATACAAATTTACTTACGCTTAATGAGTGAAAAAGAATTAGACCTTTTAGCTACAAAAATTGCTGACAAAGTTTTTGATGCTTTACTAAGTAAGCAGAGAGAATGGGATCAGCAATTCTACGCTGAATACGAGGAACTAAAAAGGCATACACCTGGCATGTCAAAAGAAGAAGTGCTTATCACTGAGCTTAAAGAACTCGAAGATCAATTAAATCTTCAAGTCAAAGCTGAAGAATTTGAAAAAGCTTCGATTACCAAAAACAAAATAACTAACATTAAAAACCAAATTAAAAAATTATGATAAAACCTATGCTCGCATACAAAGTAGACAAAAAACCTGTCGACTGGTCCGAGAAAGTATTCATGCAGCCTAAGCTTGACGGCGTTCGCTGTGTAATATCTAAAGACGGTGCATGGTCTCGTACGGGTAAACCCTGGCTAAACATTGACCATATATTATCCGATCTTAAGTCAGTGTTCAAACAATACCCTAATTTAATACTCGACGGCGAATTATATAATCACGATTTAAAAAGTGATTTTGAAAAAATCATTTCACTTGTTCGTAAAACCAAACCAACCGCTGTTGATCGTGTCGAATCCTGTGATCTTGTGCAATTCCATTGCTACGATTATATCGATACCTCAGCTAAGTTTGAACAGCGTATGAAATTTTTGTCTACTGCTCCGTTGTATTCTTATTGTGTTAAGTATGTGCCAACACATTCTGTTGCAACTCGTGATCTAGCGAATGCTATACACGAAAACTGGCTTGATGAAGGCTACGAAGGCTCGATCTTGCGTCTTAATGGTGTTTACGAATGTAAACGATCTTACAACTTACAAAAGTTTAAAGACTTTCACGATACCGAAGCGACAATAGTAGGCTATGTACCCGGCAAGGGTAAGTTTACTGGTTTAATCGGTAAGTTTCTAATGCGCGATGATGAAGGTATTGAGTTCGGTTGTCCTATCGGCAAAGGCTACAACTTTCAAGATCGCCGCAATATACTAGAAAATGTACAAGATTATATCGGTAAGCGAG
>Ga0206123_10003530_pt1 | contig 12848 bp, 13 predicted proteins | sample Helgoland_Spring_2_FD_160086 | JGI IMG/M metagenome (GOLD analysis project Ga0206123, IMG submission 160086) | Pelagic subsurface seawater microbial communities from Kabeltonne, Helgoland, North Sea - Helgoland_Spring_Bloom_20160316_1 | ecosystem: Environmental > Aquatic > Marine > Epipelagic ... | reverse complement strand
AATGCACCAGGTGTATTATATAGAATTACAAAAGTTATAACAAGCTTGGGCTTGCAAATTAATACTGCTAATGTATCTACCTACGGTGATAGGGTAGTGGATATTTTTTATATAAAAGACGCATTTGGGTCAAAAATAGATAATAATAAAAGTATGGATAAAGTTAAAATGTCGATTTTGAAAACATTAGAAGAAACAGATCCAGCAAATCAAATGACTAGATCTTGAGAAACTGATGAAAGACAAAACTTCCTTTTTTATTAAGGGTTTTACTCAATTAGCTAGTTTAACTTTTTTAAGTCGTGTTTCTGGGTTTATAAGAGATATATTTATAGCCACTTTTTTAGGTGCGGGTATTTTATCTGATGTTTTTCTTATTGCTTTTAAGTTACCTAACTTATTTAGAAGAATTACTGCTGAAGGTGCCTTAACTTCTGCGTTACTTCCAATTTATACCAAACTGATAGAAAAAAAAAATAAAGCATTTGCTATTAATTTTTATAAAGCTTTTATACTTAGATTTTTTATTTATTTGTGCATATTTACAATAGTTGTGCAAATATTTATGCCTTTTATTGTACATGTTTTAGCACCGGGGTTTTCAGATAATAATCTTGTTATGAGTCATATAATTTCATTAACAAGAATAACAATTATCTTTATGCCCTTGATATCAATAGTAGCTATTTTAGGTGTTGTAACAAATGTTTCAGGTAGATTTTGGCCTTTTGCATTTACGCCTATTATTTTAAATTTATCTTTGATAATAAGTTGTTTTTTTATAGATGATTCTTTGATAATTAAATCTATGCCACTATCTATAGGAACAGTTTTAGCAGGCTTTCTACAATTAATTTTTATGACAATAATTGTTAAAAAATATAAGATTCTAAATACAACCAAAGCCAAAACAGAGGACGTATCTTTTAAAGATAAAGATGAGATCCAATCTTACATTAAAAAAACATGGTATAAATTTTTACCGGCTGCTTTGGGAGGAGGTATTCTCCAAATAAATTTATTAGTTGACACAATTTTAGCTAGTTTATTAGGTTTTGGTTCAATCTCATATCTTTACTTTGCAGATAGGGTTGCTCAGTTACCTTTAGGTATAATAGGAATTGCATTAAGCACTTCGTTATTAACTTCTTTGTCAAAGTCAATTGCAAAAAATGATATAAAACAATTTTCAAATGAATTAATAATATCTTTAAAAATTGGATTGTTTTTTTCAATTCCATCCTTGTTCGTTTTTGTAAATTTTTCTGATTTAATTATTAATGTTTTATTCCAAAGAGGACAGTTTGGCATAGATGAATCTAATGAAACAGCATTAGCATTGAAAGCATACGCTTTTGGAATTCCAGCTTTCATTATTTTAAAGTCATGTCAGCCGGCATTTCTTTCAGAAGGAAATACAAAAACCCCAATGTATATTGGAATTGTATTACTTATTTTAAATATAATTTTTTCACTAATTATGATGCGTTATTTTTATCACGCAGGGATAGCTTTAGCGACGTCAATTTCTTCATGGGTAGGATGTATTATTTATATCGTTCTTCTTATCAAAAGTGAAAAATTATCAAAACCTAAAATTAGTTTTGATCATTATGCTTTTAACATTTTTTCTATTTTTGTTTATTCTTTAAAGATAAGTTTTGTGTCTGTGTTTATGGTATTTATAATGAAATTTTTTGTGTATTTTTCCAAAAGTTATCAAATTAATGAATTTTGTACTTTATTAATAATAACTACATTAGGGTTTTCAATGTATATTTTGACTTCTTCTTTATTAAGTTATATTCCTCAAGAGCTTTTAAAAAAAAACATGTTAAAATTTAAGAAAGATGAAAAAGTGTAATGACAATTCCTCAATCTAAAAAAAACGAAAAAAGAATTTTTTCAGGTATTCAACCAACCGGTAATTTACACCTAGGTAATTATTTAGGAGCCATTAAAAATTGGGTAAAACTTCAAGAGGATTTTTCTTCTATTTTTTCAATAGTAGATTTACATGCAATAACAGTTCCACAAGAACCTTTACAATTAAGAGCATCAATACACGAGGTAACAGCTGCAATAATCGCTTCTGGTATAGATATAAATAAATCAATACTTTTTAATCAATCCTCCGTTAAAGAACACTCTGAATTAGCATGGATATTTAATTGTGTTTGTAGAATTGGTTGGTTAAATCGTATGACACAATTTAAAGAAAAAGCTGGTAAAAATAGAGAAAATGCTACAGTTGGACTTTATAGTTATCCCGTGTTAATGGCTGCAGACATCCTGTTATACAAAGCCACCCATGTTCCCGTTGGAGATGACCAAAAACAACACATTGAATTAGCAAGAGATATAGCATCCTCGTTTAATAATATGTTTACTTTGGACAATGAAAATAACTTCTTTAGTTTACCAGAACCTCAAATATTTGGACCTGCAACTCGTGTTATGAGTTTAAGGGATGGAACAAAAAAAATGAGTAAATCTGATCCGTCAGACGCATCCAGAATTAATTTAACTGATACTAAAGAAGAAATATCTAGTAAAATTAAAAAAGCTAAAACAGATCCTAATCCATTACCAGAAACAGTGGATGAACTTAAAAAAAGGCCAGAGGCATTTAATTTACTTAACATATACTCATCTCTATCAAATCAAACTCTTGATAAAACTGTTGAAAATTTTGTTGGGAAAGGCTTTTCCCATTTTAAACCTAAGCTTATAGAGTTAGCAGTTGAAAATTTAAACCCTATTTCGTCTGAAATGAGATATTTGTTAAAAGACACAAAAGCAATAGACAAAATTTTGAAAACTGGAGAAATTAAAGCAAGACAGATTGCTGAACCAGTGTTGCAAGATGTTAAAAGTTTAGTTGGTCTTATTAACTAAACATGAAAGATAGTTGATAATTTTTAAAAAAATGATACCTTACATCATGGAGGTTCATAATGTTTATTCAAACTGAAGACACACCAAACCCTGAGACGTTGAAGTTTATGCCTGGGGAGAATGTATTAAAAAAGGGAACTGTAGACTTCTCAAATAAAGAGCAATCCAAGGTGTCACCGTTAGCTTCCCGTTTATTTGATGTAGATGGAGTAAGTAGAGTATTCTTAGGTTCAGACTTTATTTCAGTAACTAAAGATTCAAGTTTAGATTGGAATACTCTGAAACCTTCAATTCTAACTGGAATTATGGAACATTATTCTAGTGGATTTCCAGTATTAAATGATGATGCATTAAACAACTCTGAAACTAATAATGAAGAAGATACTGAAACCATTAAACAAATTAAAGATCTTTTAGAAACTAGAGTTAGGCCTGCTGTAGCAATGGATGGCGGTGATATAACTTTCTGCTCATTTGAAGAAGGCGTAGTTACTCTTCAAATGAAAGGTGCTTGTGCCGGTTGTCCCTCTAGTACGGCTACTTTAAAAATGGGTATTGAAAATATGCTTAGACATTACATTCCAGAAGTTACAGAAGTTAAAGCGGCAGAATTATAATTTTTCAATAAATAATATGTTGACTAAAGCTATAAACATTAAAGATAAATATTTTATAAATATTTTATATTTATTTGTAATATCACTATTGTTTTTGTTAGGTTTTATAGGTCCAGGCTTCTGGAAAATGAACTCGCCTAACTTTAAGTTTGTTGTATTTCAAAAAGATCTGAACAAAGATACTATTATTGTAAATAAAGAAGTGAAATTTAACTTTAACAATAAATATTTATCTTCAGATCAAATTAATAAAAAATCTAAAGTTATTAAATGGTCAAATCAAGTTTTAAGAAGTATTGAAAATCAACTTCCCGTTCCACGGATGTATTTTTCTTCCATACCTAAAAATATTAATGAATATAAAATATTTGAAAAAAAGAAAGTCTTTTTGAGTATTTTATTACCCATAGCGTTAAGGGGGAACGAATTGGCTTTGGAAGAACGAAAGCGATTGAAAGTTGCCTTCCTAACCAATAATATTTATAAAATAGAATATTTTGCAAAAAAATATAAAGTTAAAAATTTTACAAAGATTAACTTTGGAAGCTTAAATAGCTTACAATTAAGAAATATAAAGAAAGAATTACTAATTAAAGTAAATAGAGTTCCTGTCTCCATGATAATTGCGCAAGCTATTATTGAAAGTGGATGGGGGTCTTCCCGATTTGCTCAAGAAGGTAATGCATTATTTGGTGAATGGACCTGGAAAAGTAATGATGGAATTAAACCGAATGGAAATTTAGATGCAAACTTTGCTGTAAAAAGTTTCAAAAATATATCAGAATCTCTTAATTCTTATATACTAAATTTAAATAGACATCCAGCGTATACAGAAATGAGAAATTATAGATCAATGATGTTTAAAGCCGGAAAAGACATTACGGGATATGACACTGCTGCATATTTGGAAAACTATGCAGAAATTGGATTAGCTTATGTAGAAAAAGTCAATGACATGATTAAAAGTAACAAATTATATAAATTTGAAAATTCTGTGTTAGAAAAGCGTTAAACTAAAATTATTTAACTATAAATTGTCTTCCTAACCATCTCCACCTGTTATCTTCTGCAGCCATAGTACAATTAATTCGGCCTCTTCCTCGGGAAAATGGTTCATTTAATCTTACTTCAATTCTATTTTTTCCAAGCCTTTTTGTGTCAGATGTAATGCCATTACTTGCAAAACATCTAATTATGTTTTTTGGTTCAATTGAATCAGATAATGTAAAACCATAAAATGGAGGATTCTTTGAAATTAAAGGGTCTTTAGGTGACAAATCCAATATGGGTAGAGGTAAAGCATTTACGGCTAACAAAAATCTTTCCATTCCCCCATATTTCTCATTCATCGCAAAGCGAGGTAGCTCGTAAAGTCCTAAACTTTTGTGAGCTACACCAGAATGTTGACCAAATGCCGCTTCAAACCCATGCAATTTAACTTGCTCTAAAACTTCTAGATTATATTCTCCATAAGGATATGCAAAAATTTTAGGTTGACTGCCTATCTCATCAACAAATCTTTTATTTGACATTGAGAGTTCGCTTATAATCTTCTGTCTGTCAAGTTTATACATATGTGGGTGAGATTTAGTTTGGCTTCCAATAGTTATGCCATTATCTCTTAAAATACGTATTTCTTCCCAGCTCATATATCCAGGTGTATTATTGTCAATGACGTCTGTAGAAACAAATAATGTAAAAGGAATATTATGTTTTTTAAAAATTGGCCAAGCATAGTTAAAGACTGACGAATATGCGTCATCTATAGTAATTACAACAGATCTATCTTTGACTAACTTTTTATTATTTATGGCATCAAGAGCTTGTTCTATATTAATTACATTATATTTTGGTTTTAATAATTCATTTATATGCTTTAAAAACTGTTCTTTTTTAATATTTGTTGAAGGATATCTGTTTTCACCAAATCTATGATACATAATAAATGAAGCATAATTTGTCATTAAACCTTCTTTTTTGCTATTATCCTGTGCAAACGATAAATTAGTAAAAAATAAAAGTAGAAAAGCAAAAAAATAATACATGTATTCCTCAAATCTTTTTAATATTTAAAGTTCTAATTTATTGACTTTAATATATAGTAAAACCATATAATACTAGATTTTTTTTGAAAATTTTAAAAAGTAATTCATGTTTATTTCTATTGAAAGTAGTTCGTCTGATTTATCAGTTGCTTTGTTAGGGAAAGAAAGATTAATTGATAGACTAACTATTCCTATTAAAAATGAATTGTCTGAAATAATTATTCCTACAATTAAAAATTTTTTGACGCACAACGGAATCACTTTTAAAGATATATCAACTTTAGTTGTTGGATGTGGCCCAGGAAGCTTTACTGGTATCCGTGTGGTTGTTGCAGCAGCAAAAGGTATTCAGATTTCTAATGATTATATGAAGGTAATTGGAATAAACTCTTTAGCAGCTTTAGCAATGTCAGTATTAGAAGAGGCAAGGGAAAAAAATTGTAGATATATCATTTCTTCAATAGATACAAAAAGGGGCGATATTTTTGTTCAGACATTTGAGGTAAATAACATAGTAAAATCAGAATTCCCTTTTTCTGTTATAAATGAAATTGAGATATTAGAAATACAAAATTTAAAAAATTATTTATTAACTCACAAATTAATCACCAAAAATGTTTTATTTACAGGGCATAATTCAGAGTTATTGAAAAATAAAATTATTAATTTAAAAACATCAATGCAAGATAATCAAAATTCAAATGCTTTGTCAGCAGGAAAGCTAGCTTTACATTTTATAGATAAAAATATTGATTTTAAAAATACAGGAATAATTTTTAATAGCTTGAAACCAATTTATATTAGGTATCCAGAAATAAATTAATAGTGGTATAATGATTAACATAAAGCCTTTAAAAAAAAGTGATTATAATAAAATTTTAGTAATAGAACAAAATCTTTTTAAAAATCCTATGACACAGATAGAGTTAAATAATTTTTTTAGTCAAAGTGCCTTTAGAATTTGGAAAATAGAAAAAGATAGAGTTTTAGGATATATATCGTTTTATCATGTAATAGACGAAATAGAGATAATAAGAATTGGTATTATAAAATCTTTTCAAAGAAGCAGTTACGGATCACTGTTAATCGATGAAATTAAAAAATTAGATGTAAAAAAAATTTTTTTAGAAGTATCAGTACAAAATAAAAAAGCAATAAATTTTTATCTTAAGAATGGTTTTCAAAAAATTGGCATTAGAAAAGGATATTATGCAAACAATAAAAGCTATCGTATAGACGCATTAAGGTTGTGCGTTAAGCTTTAATAAAAATGAAATACTTAAAACTTATATTAGCAAAAACAATATTTTATAGGTGTTAAAATGTTACTTAATAGGTTACGTGAAAATTTTGATTTCAGTCAGATCTATGGACATCATTTAAATTTCTTTTTTAAAAGTAAATCTTTTCCATTAGAACTGACAATAAAAAACAAAATATTTCCAAAAATAGAACTTGGAGATTTTGTTATTAAATTAGCAGACAAGAAATCAGAGTTAAACAAAGCTCAAGCACTTAGATACTCGATATTTTATAAAGAAAAAAAAGCTAAATCAACTTTTCAAAAAAAAATTACGAGATTAGATTATGATAAAATTGACAAATTTGCTGACCATTTAATAGTAATAGATAAGAAAAGAAGAGGTATTAAAAATAAAGTTGTAGGAACGTATAGATTAATACGTGGTGACATAGCCTTACGTTTTGGAGGATTTTATACATCGTCAGAGTTTGACCTTACTAATATACTTAATTCATACAATCATAAACAAATATTAGAATTAGGAAGATCTTGTGTTCATAAGGATTATAGAAATGGAGTTATAATGAACTTGCTTTGGAAAGCGATTGCTGAATATATTAAATTATACGACATAAAAGTATTATTAGGATGTGCAAGTTTTAAAGGAACAAATGTTCAAAAATTATCAAAAGAATTATCTTATTTGAGAAATAATTTTTCTCTACCAGACGATATGTCAGTCAAAAGCTTAGTCAATAGTAATTATCCGGTTTATAATAGAAATAATATCAATGAGAGTGATTTAAGAATATTTGTTAAATTACCTCCGCTAATAAAAGGATATCTCAGAGTTGGTGGAAGAGTAAGTGATGGCTTTTTCATTGATTATGATTTCGACACAATAGACCTTTGTGTAGTTGTTCAAACAGACAATATCGATGAAAAATACAAAAATAAATATTTAAATTAATGTGATTGCATATGACAGTTAAAAAAAACATATATTTTAATCCAATAAATAATTTATCATACTTAGATCATTTTATTTTTAATCTAAAATTAATTGTTTTTGTTTTATTTTCTTTTCCTCTAATATTTATAGCCCTAATTTTGGGAGAAATAATTCCCTTTTTTGGAAAATGGTTACCTGTAATTTTTCATAAATTACTTTTGTGGTTGTTATCGATAAATGTAGAATATGAGGGTAATTATCAAAGAGCAAAAGTCTGTAATTTCTTTGTTAGTAATCACCTTTCTTATCTTGATATTCCGATATTAGGATCAATTTTTCCTCTTAGATTTGTTGCCAAATCTGAGGTACAGTTTTGGCCTGTTTTTGGATTTTTATCTAAACTAGCTAGAACAATTTTCATTAAAAGAAAACGATCAGATAGTGTTATCCAAAAAAATAAAATTTTTGATCTTTTATCATCTGGTGATAAAGTTTGCATATTTCCTGAAGGCACCACATCTGATGGTAATAGAGTATTAGACTTTAAATCCAGCTCTTTTTCTGCAATAGAAAATCAGAATTTTTTAATTCAGCCTGTAATTATATCTTACTCAGACTTAAATGGAATTCCCATAAATAGATGGTTAAGGCCGGTCATAGCTTGGTATGGAGATATGGATCTTAAACCACATATTTTAAAGTTGGTAACTTTAAGGTCAATAAAAATAAAATTAATATTTATCGAACCTGTATGTAGTAACCATTTTGCATCTAGAAAAAATTTAAGTAATTTCTTAGAAGAAAAAATAAAATTTTTTTATTCGAGTTCTTTTTCAAAAACACTTGCAAGATAAGGACATTATATGTCAGTAATGACACATATTTTAAAGTGTATGGTTAATGAAAAAACTTTTTATTAAAACTCATGGTTGCCAGATGAATTTTTATGATTCTGAAAAAATGGTAGACCTTCTTAAACCTCATGGTTATCAAATAGATGAAAATCCTGAAGATGCCGACATAATAGTTATTAACACATGTCATATTCGTGAAAAAGCAGTTGAAAAAACATATTCAGAGCTTGGACGAATTAGAGATCAAGTCAATTTGAGAAAAGAAAAAACAGGGAAAAAATCTATTGTAGCTGTAGCAGGTTGTGTGGCACAAGCTCAGGGTAAAGAAATAATGAAGAGATCTCCTTGGGTAGATATTGTAGTTGGTCCTCAGTCATACCAAAATCTACCTGAACTAATAGCAAAAGTTGATCCTCTAACAAAAAACAATCATATCAATATAGAATTTCCAACTGTTCCAAAATTTGATCATTTAAAATCTATTGTAACTGAAAGAGGTCCATCAGCATTTTTAACTATTCAAGAGGGATGTGATAAATTTTGTGCTTTCTGCGTAGTTCCATACACTAGAGGAGCAGAATACTCTAGGCCAATAAAATCTATACTAGATGAAGCTAAAGAATTAATAGACAATGGGGTTAAAGAAATTACTTTATTAGGACAAAATGTTAATGCTTGGCATGCTGAAAGGACAGATAAGAATATATGGGGACTAGGTCGCCTTATAAAAGAATTATCTAAAATTAAAGAGCTTGAATTTATTAGATATACTACCTCTCATCCTCTTGATATGGATTTAGAACTTATTGAAGCCCATAGAGACGTAAGCAAATTAATGCCATACTTACATCTTCCTATTCAGTCTGGATCTGATAATATTCTTAGATTAATGAATAGAAAACATACTGTGAAAGAATATATAAAAGTTATAGAAAAAGTTCGACATTATAACCCAAATATAGCTCTTTCTGGAGATTTTATAGTTGGGTTTCCTGGTGAAACTGATAAAGATCATCAAGCAACATTAGATTTAATAAAAGAAATAAAATATTCTCAAGCTTATTCTTTTAAATATTCTATAAGACCAGGAACACCAGCTGCTATTTCTCTCAATCAAGTTGACGAATCATATAAAAAGTCAAGATTAGAAGAAGTACAAAATATATTAAGAGATCAACAATTTGCATTTAACAAACAATCTATTAATTCAACTTTAAAGATTTTAGTTTTAAAAAACGGCAAAAAATCTAATCAATACCTTGGAAGGTCACAATATAATCAATCAGTATACTTTAATTGTAATGAAAAAAATATAATTGGTTCAACTGTTAATATAAATGTTACTCAAGCTTTTCAAAACAGTTTAACCGGTAACATTATTAATATTTAATCAACAGAAGGTGTAATTTAATTTGCAAAATATTAACAATAAAGAAGAAATTACCATTGATTTTCCTAATAATTCTTTGGTAGCCATTATTGTTGGTAATCATAATTTAAATATAACAAAATTAGAGAAGCTTTTAGATGTCAATATAAACTTATTTGGAAACCAGTTTAATATTTCTGGTGAATCGAAAAAAATTCAGATTACTAAAACTATTATTAATAATGTTTATACAAAATTATCTAACAAAAAAATTAATAAATTAAACTTGAATTTTATGGAGTTTGAAACAGAGTTTAGAATGTTGGCTGATAAAAGTAGTTCAAATTTTGATTTAAATGCTCATCAAGTTATTAATCTAGACAAGTTAGTCACTTGGAAGAAACATATTTTTCCTAAAAGCATTGGTCAGAAAAATTACTTGAATGCTTTAAATAACTATGAACTTGTTTTTGGACTTGGTCCTGCAGGAACAGGAAAATCATATTTGGCTGTCGCTAAAGGTATTGATATGTTAAAAAAAGGACTTGTAGAAAAAATCATTTTAACAAGGCCTGCGGTAGAGGCTGGAGAAAGATTAGGGTTTTTGCCAGGAGATATGAAAGAAAAAATTGATCCTTATTTAAGACCTATCTATGACGCTCTTTATGAAATGATGCCATCTGACAGGGTTGAAAAAAAAATACAGTCAGGAGAAATAGAAATTGCCCCTTTAGCGTTTATGCGAGGTAGAACTTTTACAAATTCGTATGTGATAGTTGATGAAGCTCAAAATACAACTTCAGTCCAAATGAAAATGGTTTTAACTCGTATTGGTGAAGGTTCAAGAATGGTAATAAATGGTGACCTAAGTCAAGTCGATTTACCAAAAGGTCAAATGTCGGGCTTAAAAGAATGCCAAGAAATACTTAATAAAATAGAGGATATTAAGATAATATATTTAGAAGCTAGCGATGTTATTAGACATCCTATAGTTGCAAAAATTATAAAAGCTTATGATAATATTAACAAAGATTTACAATAATAAAAAATTATGAATAAGTTAAATCAAGGCTACTATAAAATTTGGAAAAATGACTTTTATACCATTGAGGCTAATATTGTTAGATCATTATGGGAAGATAAGTATATAAAGAGTTTTGAAAAGAGATTAAACAAAATTATATTAGAAATCTTTGAAAACTCGAAAAATAACCTTTTAGAAAACAATATTTTAATTTCAATATTATTTACTGGAGATAAGAAAGTTGCTGAATTAAATAATTATTATAGAAAAATCCATAAACCTACAAATGTATTGTCATTTCCTTCCAAAGAAATTAACAATAGAAATGAAATTTTTTTAGGTGATATTGTGTTTTCCAGTCAAACTATTACAGAAGAAGCTAAAACAGATAATAAAAACTTAGAAGATCATTTAATACATCTTTTCATTCACGGTGTCTTGCATTTACTTGGTTATGATCATCAGAAAGAACATGATGCACACATAATGGAAAGTTTAGAAATAAAAATTTTAAAAAATTTAAAAATAGATAATCCTTATAATTAAATTTTTAGATTTTAACTAAATATTAGTAAAAATTAGTAGGTTAATGAAAATAAAAATACCAAAGTTTTTAAAACATTCAAATCATGAAAAAAAACAACTTGATGAAGAGTTAGAGCAATTCGTTGCAAAAAGAATTAATGATGATGACTCAAATGGTAAAACTTTAAGTCATGAAAATGAATTATTAAAAAATTTAGCAGGATTGAGAGGCATCAATGCATCAGATGTAATGATACCAAGAGTAGATATTGTTTCAGTAGCTATGTCTGATGATTTTAATGAGATAGTTAAACAACTAATTAAGACTAATCACAGCAGAGTTCCAGTTAGGAACGAAAGTTTAGATGATATTGTTGGTATTCTTCATATAAAAGATGTTTTAGCAAACTTATTTTTACAAGAAAAAAAAGATATAAAATCACTGTTAAGAAAACCCATATTTGTGTCTCCTTCCATAAGTTTATTAGATCTTTTATATGAGATGAGAGTCAAAAGAAGGCATTTGGCGCTTGTTGTTGATGAATATGGTGGTATTGATGGTCTTGTAACGATTGAAGATTTAGTGGAAGAGTTAGTTGGGGATATAGAAGATGAGCATGATCTATCGACAGAATGCCGATTAGAAAAAATGCAGGATGGATCCATAGTTTTAGAAGCAAGAATTACAATGGATTTAATCGAAGATCTTTTATCATCAATTAGAAAAGAAGACTTAAATGAAGAAATTGAAACTCTCGGAGGTTTTATAATAAACATAGCTGGAAGAGTTCCTGTTAAAGGAGAAGTTATAAAATATTCCCCATCAGGATTAAAGTTTGAAATATTGGAAGCTGATCCTAGAAAAGTCATCTTAGTTAAATTAAGAGGATTAAATAAATTATTGCGTTATGATGAATCAAAATAATTAAATAGCTTTATGAATAAATTATATAAATCAACTATAGCACTATACATGTTTAATTTTTTTGTTGGTGCAATAGCAACTTTCTCCATTGCCCCGAACTCATTTTTTCCATTAATCTTTATTTTAGGTTTTGGTATTTATTCTATAAGCTTATTACCTTCATTAAAAAAAATATTTATAGCATCTTGGTTTCTAGGTTTTGGATGGTTTTCATTCGGACTATATTGGATTGGTTCAGCATTTCTTGTTGCCGATACATATCATATATATCTTATGCCTTTATCTATTATTATTTTACCTAGTATATTAGCAGCTTTTTGGGCTTTAGCATTTATTTTTGGTAAATTATTAACTCCAAAAGCTTCATCTCCTATTTTATTAATTGTTATTAATCTG
>Ga0206123_10003520_pt1 | contig 12864 bp, 14 predicted proteins | sample Helgoland_Spring_2_FD_160086 | JGI IMG/M metagenome (GOLD analysis project Ga0206123, IMG submission 160086) | Pelagic subsurface seawater microbial communities from Kabeltonne, Helgoland, North Sea - Helgoland_Spring_Bloom_20160316_1 | ecosystem: Environmental > Aquatic > Marine > Epipelagic ... | reverse complement strand
AAATAAAATAGAAAAATTTGTAAAGGAATGTTCAGAAACTTCAGGTATTTTATTAGGTAGAACCACCATTGAAAGTTGGATGTGTGGTAAACCATCTTGGATATATGATATTGATAAAGAAGGTAATATAAAGGATAAGGAGTTGACTTACCCTCCTGATAATATACAAAAATTTTATTCCTCCGAGGTAGCCAAAAAAATAAAACAACTTTATATCGACACAATAAAAGAGTGGGATGAAAAATTAGACATCGAGGAAGAAAAAAAAATTAACAGGTTAACCTTTAATGGTGAAAAAATTAGTCCGAATAATACTAAAAATTGGGGTGACTTGGTACCGTATAATATTATCGACCACTTATTTGACCATAACATAAGTGAAGATGATGTGTTTAATGTAAAACAACCGAATAAACCATATTCAGTTTATTCAACAGGTAGTGTAATGCATTTTACAAAAAATGATAGTATAGTATGGGGTACTGGATGTATTGATAAAAACATGGTCGGGGAAAAACCAAAAAAGGTATATTCGGTTAGAGGTCCACTTACAAGACAAGAATTACTAAAAAAGGGTATCGAATGTCCTGAAATTTATGGTGACCCTGCACTACTTTATCCTATGATATACAATCCAAAAATTGAAAAGAAATATAAGTGGGGTATAATACCACATTACATTGAATTTGAATCCGATAAAGATTTAAATGTTTTAAGAAATTTAGAAAAACAAGGATTTAAAATAGTTGATATTTGTTCAGGGGAGGAAGAGTTTATAAATCAATTATTAGAAGTAGAGAATATCGTTTCGTCTAGTCTACATGGTCTGATTGTTGCAGATGCTTACGGTATCCCGAACGCAAGAGTAAATATATCCAACAAACTTATAGGTGGTGATTTTAAATTCACTGATTATTGTTTATCGGTAGGGAGAGAAGTGGACTTAGGTCTTCAGTTAACATCGGAAACCAAAAAGGAAGAAATTGAGAACTTAAACCACAATAAAAAAATAAACTTCAGTAGGGAGAAATTATTAAATAGTTCTCCATGGAAAATTAAAATTTAATTCATGAAGATTTTTGTAATATCATATCAGCGAACAGCCACTACTTCTACAGGTAAGTTCTTTAAAAAATGTGGATATAAAGTTGCTTCGTGGGATGTAAATTACAGACATAAATGGACACAAAAATGGGTACAAGGTAAGTATGAAGATATATTTAAATCTAAAGATTTTAATAACTATGAGGTTTTTGAGGATGACCCATGGTGGTGTTCAGATTTTTATAAACATTTATTTTTTAAATTCCCTGATTCACAATTTGTGTTAGTTGAAAGAGACAGTAATAAGTGGTTTAACTCTATGTTAAGTAGAGGTAAAGGAAAAACATTAGGTAATACTTATATTCACTCTAAACTTTATGATAGGGAGAAAGAATATCTTGAACTTAATATTAAACCTGACTTAAGTTCTTATGATAAGTTACTTACTCTTGATGAAAGACATAGAGAAAAATATACTAAATTATATGAAACGAGAAACTTAAAAGTTAAAGAATTTTTTAATCTTAATGATAAAAGTAGATTGATTAACGTGAAATTAGAAGATAGTGGTAAATGGGAGAAAATCGCAAACCACTTTAAAATAAAAAATTACCCTAAAGAAGTTTGGGAGAATAAATCTAAAATAAATTAAATCTATGAAAATTTTCCTCACGTAAATAAAACGAAATAATAAATGGAAAATAGTTTTTTACTACCATCTTTAACCGATAAAGATACGATTACAATCTTAAAAAATAGAATTATTAACGGAACACCTTTTACATTAACAAGATTTGGTGATGGGGAAATTTTTATATTGAATCGGAATGCTAGTAATGAGTTTTTAGTGAAAAACCTTAGGGAGTGGGGATACAAATACCCTGAACAAATAAACGATTTTTATAATGACGCTAATAAAGTTTTACAAAACGCCTTCGTAAAATCAGATATTATTGGTATAATGAACCCTAACGATAAGGTTACAAAAAAAATAGGTTATAACAAAAAAGTATGGTCTTTAGATAACAAAACCGTAGAGTCTTTTGGGATGTCTCCATCTGACCTAAAAATATGTAATCATATGATTAGTAGAAGTCCTGAAATGGGTTCGATAAAAGGGTTCAAAGATATTATCCAAGGGAATGGATTCCATATAATAACTTCTCATTCGGAATCTATGAAACGTAAAAATTTAGATGAATTGTTTGAAGTTAATATTACATATACTGACCATCCTAATAATATTAATTTCAACAACCGTGATGAGTTCGTTGATAATTTTAAAAATATAAAGGAACAGATAGTGATTATGGGTGTCGGTCTACAAAAAGATTATGGGGTCATTTTAAGGGATAAACATAATAAAATATCTTTGGATATGGGAGCCACCATGGATGCGTGGAGCGGGGTGATTAGTCGTCCTTGGTTTGTTAAAGGTCAACTACAAGATTATTTAACTATCCCTTAAATTAAATGAATTTACATTAACTAAAAAAAGATTAAACTTAAAAAAAAATTACATGCCATATAAAGTAGTTAAAAAAGAAGAGATAAAGAGTATAATCGGTAAAGTTTCACGAAAAAAATTCTTATCAGAAAATCAAAAAGAATATTATAATCAATTAATTGATAATGAAATTACCATTTGTTCAGGTCCAGCCGGTGTAGGTAAATCTTATGTTGCTATGAGAGCGGCTATAGATTTACTAATGGACGAATCTAATTCTTACGAAAAAATTATAATAGTTAGACCGGCTGTTGAAGCCGAAGAAAAGTTAGGGTCCTTACCTGGTAATTTAGAAGAAAAGTTAGACCCATACATTTTCCCATCTTATTATCTTTTAAATAAAATAATAGGAAAGGAGTCGAGAGAAAAATTAAAACAGAATGATGTTATTGAAGTGTTTGCATTAGCTTACATGAGAGGGATGAATATTGATAATTCTATTTTGATATTTGAAGAATCTCAGAACTCTACACCGTCACAAATGAAATTACTACTTACCCGTATAGGATTTAATTCTAAATTTTTCATATCAGGAGATGTTGAACAAACTGACAGGTATAGAGATAAAACTCAATCGGGACTATATGATGCACTAAATCGATTTAGAGAAATAGAAAAGATTGGCGTTTTTGAGTTTGAGAATAGGGATATTATAAGAAATCCTTTGATAAGTAAAATTTTAGATAAGTACGAATAATGAAAATTGCATTCGATTTAAATGGAGTTATTAGGGATATTTTTTTAAAGACTGAACAGGTCTATACCAAGTTTTATTTAGAAGAAAAAGACGATGAGGTGGTTTCGGAATATAATGAGGATACTGAAAAATGGGAAGAAAATAATAGTGAAGATAGTTTTGAGTATGGTTTAAATCTTCCTGTAACCTCTATGGATTTAATTAACCATTTTAAGTTTGAGACCCCTGAGGACCTTTATAACTTTTTTTATGTCGATTTTCCTATGAATATTTTTGGTCACAGTCCCTCAATAAGTGGAAATACGTTTAACATACTTAATGATTTATATGTTGACCATAGAGACAATAATGAGATATACATAATCTCAGATGAGATTGGTAAGTCTAAACCGGCGACTCTGTTTTTCTTATCCAAATACGGATGTCTTATTGAAAACATTAAATTTTATTCAAAATCAACTTTAGGGGATACTTTCAGTGAGTTTGATGTTATTATTACATCAAATCCTGATTTCTTATCGAAAGAAGATAGTAATAAAAAAATTATAAAGATTAATACGACATATAATCAAGAATATGATGCAGACTTCATACTTGATAGTATTTCAGAGGTTGGTGATATACTTAAAAAAATAATTTAATCATGTTAGAAGTATTAGGTGAACTATATTACATAGACTTAGAGGGTGTCAGTACGACTATTGATATGCCGAGTCACAATTTATCGGGAGAAACCGAACAAACTATTAATTTAGTTTCGTTTGAGGTTATAAAAATAATGTTAGAGATTATAATGACGGAAAGGGAGGAAGTTGATAATAACTTGGGAGTCACTAATATAAAAGACTTAAGTATTCCTTTTAAGATAGCCTTTAATACATTATTAAAACATAAAATATTAAAACATTTATAAAATGAATGAAGAAACAATATTAAAAGTAGAGCAGTCTGTTAAAAACTTATCAGATAAAAGTTGTCGTATTTACTTTTTGTGTCAAGACACAAAAGGAAATGCAAAGGCTGGAGTTAGGATGATATATGACATGGCATTAACTCTTAAAAATAATGGATTCAATACCATAATAATGCATGAAAAAAATGATTACTATGGTGTTGAGTCTTGGTTGGGTGAAGAATATTCAGAAATACCTCACTCATGTATTGAGAATCAAGACCTAAAGGTCTCCCCTGAGGACTTTATAATAATACCTGAAGTCTATGGACATGTTATGGAACAAATATCAAAACTATCATGTGCAAAAATCGTTCTATGTCAATCATATGACCACATGTTAGAGACTCTACAACCAGGTACATCATGGACAAATCACGGGTTTACCAAATGCATAACAACTAACGAAGCTCAAAAAGAGTATATTAAAGACATAATGAAAAATGTTAGTTTTGATATATTAGAGCCTTTGATAGGTGATGAGTACGGACCTAAAACATTACCATCTAAACCTATAGTATCTATACACACAAGGGAGCAAAGGGACACAATGAAAATAATAAAAACCTTTTATCTTAAATATCCACAATACAGATGGATTACATTTAGAGATATGAGAGGGTTATCACCTGAAGAATTTTCGGAATATTTAAAAGATTCATTTGTTTCTGTATGGGTCGATGATACTTCAGGATTTGGAACTTTTCCTTTAGAATCTATGATATCAAGAACCCCCGTAATAGGTAAAGTACCTAATCTAAAACCAGAATGGTTAAGTGATGATAACGGTGTTTGGACATATGAACAAAACAATATTCACGATATCTTAGCTGAATTTATTCAGAATTGGTTAGAAGATAACATTAATGAAGAACTTTATGATAAGGGTCTTGAAATGGGTAAAAAATATAACGACAAAGAATTGTTCACAGAAAAGTTAACAACATTGTTCGATTCTTACATATCTCAAAGAAAAGAAATTTTTGAGAGTCAGTTAGAAAAAATAAAAATTGAAGAAGAAGGATAAAAATGGAAAACTTAAATATATCAGTAGTACTACCAGTAGAGTCATCAAAACACAAAGGTTTCGAGTTACTATTTAAATCGTGTATTACATCGATTATAAATCAAGTCAGAACATGCCCTAAAAGAGGTCAATGTGTCGAAGATATTGAATTGGTACTCGTACATTCAGGAGAAGAAGACTTAGAATCATTCATTAACGGTTTTGATTTTAGTGGGTTAACCACAAATATTGTGCACAACACAGGCGACACAGATTTTTGTAGTCAAATAAATTTAGGTGTTGAGAAGTCAACTAACGAGTGGGTAAGTCTTTTCGAGTTCGATGATGAGTATTCTAGTATATGGTTTAAAAATGTTTCTAAATACATTGACTCATATCCTGATGTTAAAGCGTTTCTACCTTTAGTTGTGGATACTGATGAAAAAGGTGTTTTTGCGGGATTCACAAATGAAGCGACTTTTGCTGCTAATATGAACAGTGAGATTGGGTACCTAACCAACGAAGTTTTACTAAATTACCAAAACTTCCAAACAAGTGGCATGGTATTTAAGAAGTCATTATTTGAAGATTTTGGGGGTTTTAAGAAGTCAATTAAATTAACATTTGTGTACGAGTTATTACTTAGACTAACTTACAACTCAGCCTCTATTATGACAATACCTAAAATCGGATATAAGCACTCTAATATGAGAGAAGGTTCAGTTTTTTGGGATTACAAATTTGGTAGTAGCCCATTAACTCAGGACGAAGTGTCGTTTTGGATTGATTTGGCAAAAAAAGAACATTTCTTTAAGGAAGATAGAAATATAAAATTTGAATTAGGTGAAGTTTAATGATTCTTACAGGGAATACAGTTCTCACAGGAAAAACGTCCCTTACAGGGGATACAATTCTTACAGGTGATACTATAGACTCCGAGGGCAAAAAAAAACGAGGGAGGAAGGCAAAATCTCAAAATTATTTTGATGTTAGGGAGGAGAGGGCAGTAAGAATGTTTCTTACCGCATCTACGTGGAATGAAAAGAACCAAATATATAACGAGTTTTTAAGAGCTCCTTTAGATAAAATGATAGAATCTATAATAAGGAGATATAAGTTATATAGGAAAAATATGGATTTTATTGATATTCATAACGATACTCATTCATTTTTAATGACTAAGGTTGAAAAATTTAAACCAGATAAGAATAAGAAGGCGTATTCTTATTTTGGTACAATCTGTAAAAATTACTTGATGGGTCAGATAATAAAAGACCAAAAAGAACAGAATAGAAAAATCTCTTATGAGGACATTACAACTAAGTTAGAAAGTCGTCCCGATATGATTTATTATTTAGAACATGAAAAGGTAACTGCAGTACAGGTTATAAAAGAGTTTTTAAAAGAATTAGAAAAGTTTATAGAAGAATCTTCATTGAATAATAATGAACTAAAATTAGGTTACGCCTTGTTAGAGCTCTTTGAAAACTACGAAGAAATTTTTATCGGTACCGATAACAACAAGTTCAATAAAAATATTATTTTACTTTCGTTACGTGAAATGACCAATATGAGTACTAAGGAGATTAGAACCTCTATGAAAAAATTTAAAAATTTATATTTTGATTTAACTGTCAAGTTGAACAATCTATAAAACCCATACTCAAATATTTATAGTATTATGGGAAGACCTAAGAAAAAAGAAATTGTTTTAAGTAAGGACTCAGTTTTGGGTTTAATGCAGGAGATTTACAATGAACTTGTTGAACAAAGAGCGACTGCAATAAGGATTCAAAATAAAATGTTGGGTCTTTTAAAAGGAGCTGAGGATATGGCCGTTATTGGACCTGTAATAAAGGAACAACAAAAAATAATAAACGACACTATCGAAAAGAAGTTATCATTATCTAAAATACAGTCGTCTATATGGGAAAAATCATCAAACACAAACGAAGAAGAATTTAATTTATCAGAGATGGATGATGATATCTTACAGGCGTTAATACAAAAAGATACCGATAAAGAAAAAGATGATGGGTATAAAATGAGTTAATTATGGCAACAGATATAAAACAGGGATATAAGGATGCTACATCAAAAATTAACTCATATAACACAACTATCTCAACACAAGCATCTGAGAAGGCTCTTAAAAAATTATCTTTAGGTAATAATTTCGAATTATCTAAAAGTGACGCGTTAAAACAACTTAATAATGTTGGCGATACTAAACAAAGACTTCAGTCTGAAATAAAAAATCAATATGAAGAGTTAATAGATTTAGTAAAAACTTCATTACCTAGTAAGCCGACAAGTAATTCCAGTACTATTAATTTTTTAGTTAAACAGGTTTTAACCGCATCACAGAATACAAAAAGTAGAATATCTGAAGTGGTTATCGAGGAGAGTTTAAAAGTTGCTGGATGTTCAGAAGAACAAACCTTTTTAGGTAATGAAACTAACTCAGGACCTAATAAAATATATGTTAGGTTAAACCAAATAGATTTATTTAAGTTACTTAAAAAAGACCCTTCTGAGGGTTATAATAAGATTCTATATGAGAAAGAAACTCCGGTAACTGGTATGATTCCATTTCCTATGGATAAGGAGCTTTATAATAGGATACAAAATGAAGGGGTGTCTTTGAGTGATGAGTTTGGTAGTGATTATATAGGAGATTCAGGTAGACAGATAATGGATGTCAAATACGTGACTGAATATATACAAGACGGGACGACATATTATGGCGATTTTTATGAAATAACATTAAGAAATAGACCAAACCTAAATAGGGTTTCTGATTTTTTAAGAGATTATTACAAATCTATTGATATGTTGAATTTTGACGGTTTAATGGTAAAGGTTATGAACTCTTTAACTGAATTTATAGACATTTCAGGAGGGTTAACTACTTCCGATAAAGAAGAGCAGTCTAAGTTTGAAAAAGTAATACAAAGAGTCTTGGGATTATGTTTTGATAGTAATAAAGAGATTGATGTGTCAGGTACCGCAAAATTATCATCTTTAGATAATTTAGATGACTCATTTTTTGAAATGACTTCATCGGATTTACGTAATATCGAAAACCAAGTTAATAATATGATTTTGGGGGTTACAGAATTTGAAGATTGTGGTAATGTTAAACTTCCTGTAAATGTAGATGCAATATTTGAGGATATAAATGAAATTAGGGAATTACCTGAGAATGAGAAGGTAGACGCGTTTATAGAAAAAATAGAAAAGTTAGGTAAGGATGAGAATTGGAAACTACAATTACCTGACGGTATAAACGTAGATATCGCAATAAAAGACGGTCTACTTAAGGTAATACCTAGAGCAGTTGTGACTACAATTCTATCTCCTAAGGTGTTATTGGGTTTAATGATTATATTGAAATCTTTAGGTAGTACAATTATAAATGAGATTGAGGACTTTGCAACATTCATGAAAAATATGAAAACTTATTTAGTTAATATGGTTAGTAGAATTGCATCAATATTTGTTGAGGAGTTATTTAAGTTGTTAAAGAAAAATATTAGACGTTTAGTGGAGACATTGATGGTGGAGATAATAAAGGAGTCTAAGAACGCCAAACTAAAGGTAATAACAGGGATAATTTATGTACTATTACAGTTAGCCTCGGCGGTTGTTGATTGGAGGCAATGTAAAAGTGTTGTTGATGAGATTTTAAACCTATTAAATTTGGCAATACCCGGAGGTAGTAGACCACCCACATTTGCGTTAGCGAGTGCGGGACTACTACCGGGCTCATCACCAACTAGAGCGATGGCAAATATTACGGAAAATATTCAAAAATTAGGGTTACCCACAGGAGATATGCCTGACGGCTCACCTAATCTGATGTTACCATCCATCTTTCAACAACTAAAGGGTTCTGAGGATGAAAAACTAGAAAATGGTGTAGTACATACTTGGTGTGCACCAGTTGCTGTAGGTCTTGTAGTTACAGGACCCATAAGATGTACAGGAAAAAATATGTAACATGGACGATAAAATTAAAAATATAATTAATGATTATAAATCTTTACCGAATAAAGATTTAGAGTTTGGATTATCTCAAATAAGTGAGGACTTTGAAGAAACTAAAAAGTTGGTTGTTAGGTTAACACATCATTTAGATTCGTTAGAAAATAGTTATAATAGTATTTTAAAGGAGTACAAATCACGTAATTCTAAATGATTGGTAACGAAGACAATAGTAGGGAACTTAAGAGGTCACAAATTATATACAAGGGACAGTGTATAAGTAGTGATGACCCTATGAGGTTAGGTCGTATACGTGCGATATTAAAAACCGAAAATCAATCAGATAGAGAAATTGCGAATGAAAATTACGGTAAAAAAACTTATCGTGATTGGGATGAGAGGGACCCTTTTGTGTTTAAACCTCTGTTACCATTTTTTATAAATACCCCCCCTAAAAAAGATGAGTATGTACACTTATTTTACAATAACATATCAAGAAAAGGGGATAAAGATAAGTTTTATATAGGAGGGGTATATAGTTCTCCAACTACTTCGGATTATGAAAGATATGACTCCGCTGTTACAAATTTTGACGAAGGTTCTAGAAATAAACCATTTTCTAATTTACTTAATGATGAGGGAGAATATTTCTATGAAGATGTTAAAGGGGTGTATTCTGAACCACAAGATGTGACCTTGTACGGTAGAGGTACTTGTGATATTGTAATAAAAGATGATACCGTTTTGTTAAGGGCGGGTAAAAATAAATCCTATAAAAGAGGTCAGATACCTAGAAAGAACGAAAAAAGAGCGTTTATTCAACTCTCTAAATTTAACCAAAGAACTGTTTACGGAGACCCACAAAAAAAACTTATATTCAATTTTCTACACCAAAACATAAAAAAAATAGTAGAGTACAATATATTAAACCCTGAGAATACAAATGATTTATTTACGGGGAATATATACATCTATAACATAGCACAAAAAGATGGGTTAGAGTTTACTACTGCCACTATTAATTCAGAGACGGATATACCAAATACTTCTAAATCTTTACAAACGGTGATAACATTTACACAAAAAAGAATGTCACAGGTCACAAAACTAATAAACGACACTTTAGAAGGTTTAATAAAAGGTAATATAAGTTCAATATTAGCCAATGAACAACCACAATCACCAATCGATGCTGATGTTTTAGAAGAGTCGGGAACTAACAATACAGTAACTATTAGTGGACCACAAAGATTTGACCAAGGTAATACGTTCCCATTTTATTTTAGACCACAAAAAAACATACTTAATAAGTTTAGTGGAATCTCCCCAACTACCAACCTACAAGAACAATATAACTTAGGTGTTTTGTTTAACGGAGTTAAAGTGGTTACCTTAGATTTAAGCCCCGGTTATGGATTGGTATATGATAAAAACAAAACAGACAGTGTTCCGTTTAAACCAAATAAACAAAACCTAATACCAAAAATAACAAAACAGTTTGATAAAAGTGTTGGGGTCATGGGAGGTGATGAGTTATATTTATTATCCCATCTATCACAAAAAACTGATGGTGGGGGTAGAATAGATTTGTCCAATACTTTATATGGTATAGACGAAAATAGATTTGCCGATGAAATAGAACCTAAAACTTCTTCTCTTGTTAGGGGTGAAGAACTAATGGAATTAATTAATCTAATGATGAGGTTCTTAATAAATCATGTACACTCATATCCAGGGTTATCCCCTGTACCTCAAAGTGCTGACGGAGTAAAAGTGGATGATTTGTTAAAAGAAATGTTAAACGCACAAGAAAAGATATTGAATAAGAATATTCGAATTAACTGAATATTTATTATAAAAAGTAAGTATGTCTCTTTACAGGTCTTATTTCAGCAAGAACGATACTCTAATTTATAATTCGTATACCAACACCGCAAGAAATCCGGTGGCTGAGTTATTTTATGGTAATGTCGACAACTTAATATCCGACAAAGGATTCACTAGATTTATTTTTGATGTAGACCTTAGTGATTTAGAATCAAAGATTTCTAATGGAGAAATTTCAACAGGTTGTAGTTATAACCTTAAACATACTTTAAAAATGACTAACACTTCGTCCTTTGACAAAGAGTTAATCAATACTAAGTGGTCAAATGGTAGACGAAGAGCTTCGTCATTTGATTTAGTTTTATTTAGAATTCCTAAAACATCGGGAGCCACAGGTGACCCCCAAACATGGGATGAGGGGGTGGGTCAAGACTATTATAAAGGTAGTCCGATAGGTAATTCAAACACTGTCGCAGTTAAAAATGTTGTTGAGACTGACAACTCATACTCAGACAGACCCGTAAACTGGTTTCAAAGGTCCACAATAAAAGATTGGACTGAAGATGGTATCTATGACAACTCAAACTCTTTAACGTCCTTAACGGGTCTTAATTACAGTGCAATTACTATAGTTGATACACAACACTTTGAATTTGGTAACGAAGATATCGAATTTGATATGACAAATGAAATAAATGATATCCTTACAGGTGGTACTACAGGTTCCACAGGGTGGGGTGTCGCATTTGTTCCTGATGTTGAGAATATTACAGGATTAACTGAAAATTATTCGGTAGGATTCTTTTCGAGACATACACAAACATTTTATGAGCCCTTCTTAGAAACTTCATTTAACGATTTAATTCAAGATGATAGAAACACTTTCTACGAAAAAAGAAATAATAAACTATACCTTTATTCTTTTAGGTATGGTGTTCCTCAAAACTTCGATTCAAACCCAACGGTAGACATATTAGATTCTAACGGAAATTCAGTTGCCGGATTTAATGGATTAACAAGTTGTCAAATACAAAATGGGGTATATGAGGTAAATGTTAGCGGATTAACCGCATCTACAATACCTTGTGTCTTTTATGATAATTGGAAGGGTATAGAAATAGACGGAGTTTCGTTAAATACTGTTGAGAATCAGTTTATTGTGAACCCAATTTCAGACTTATATCAGATAGGTATGGAGGACAATGAACCAAACTTATATGGTTTTGATTTCTACGGAATAAAACAGGACGAAAAAATATTAAATACTGACACTAGAAAGGTTAATGTAATATTAAAGAAAGCGTACACTACAAATGAGGTTTTAACTCAAGTAGATGTATATTATAGAGTATACGTTAGAGAAGGTCAAACAGAGGTTCAAGTTGAAGATTGGACTTCAATAAACAGAACCCCTAACGGATACTATTTTATTTTTGAAACAAAAGACAAAATCCCGAATGAGTATTTCATTGATATCAAAGTCATCACAGACAGGGAGGTTAATACCTATAAACGAGAATTGAAGTTCCAAATAGTAAACAAAAAATGAGTAAGTTAAGATTAACGGAGGAACAACTTGTTGAAATGATACAACAAATTATTTCCGAAAAGAAGAAAAAAAAGAAGAATACTCTTTGTGCTAGAGGAAAATCCGCAGCTAAGGCTAAGTACGATGTTTATCCATCGGCATATGCTAACGGATATGCGGTTCAAGTATGTAAAGGTACTAAACCCGGTTTGGATGGTAAAAAAAGATGTTCAGGAAAATATTGTTCGGGTAAGAAATAAACCCTATATTTGTAACAAACTTCCTGAAAATGATTCAAGTTAATAACAATAAGTAC
>Ga0206123_10003515_pt1 | contig 12879 bp, 13 predicted proteins | sample Helgoland_Spring_2_FD_160086 | JGI IMG/M metagenome (GOLD analysis project Ga0206123, IMG submission 160086) | Pelagic subsurface seawater microbial communities from Kabeltonne, Helgoland, North Sea - Helgoland_Spring_Bloom_20160316_1 | ecosystem: Environmental > Aquatic > Marine > Epipelagic ... | reverse complement strand
CAGATAGTGTTTGTCTTGCTAAAAAGTTACTCTAAGCCAAATAGATAGAAATGCTTGATAGTAATACCTTATATTTGTGTACTATTTAATAAATAACCATCATGAAAAATTTATTACTCTTTAGTTTTGTAGCAATCCTACTTATAGGATGTGAAAATTCAGAAAATTTACCTGCACCAAATTATTCTATAGAAGGTAAGTGGTTAATAGAAGGAACTATTCCAGTGGGAAACACGATGTATCTCTATGAGGATGGAGTCCGTTATACCTATTACTGTGTGGCAGACGATTGTACTGCTTTGTACAATTCATACGAAGCAAATGATGGAAATCATATCCCAGGAACAAATAATTATACCGTTGAAGATAATATTCTAACGGTTGATTTGAATTTTGGAAATGAATTAGTTACTCCAATTATATTTGAATGTGATGGTGGAGAGGTAATATTTGAAACACCTGAATATAGTTTATTCCGGTTAAATTCTGATTGTAATTAGACAGCAATATTGAGTAAAGCTTGGAATCATATTCTGGATAACTTTTATAGATTTACTGCAGGTATATGTATCTGTTTTATGATTATTTGTTGCGAAAATGATCCAGAAATTATAAATGAAACCAACCCTGTTGATGAAACCGATCCCATTGCATTAGACCTTGATTTGGTACGCTACTTAGCCATTGGTGATAGTTATACTGTAGGAGAAGGCATTGAAATAACACAGAGTTGGCCATCCCAATTAAAAAGAAAATTACTAGAAGAAGGAGTTGAAGAGGTAGAAGTAACTGTGGTTGCCGCAACAGGATACACCACCCGAGAAGTTACTCAGTTGGTAAACACAACAACATTTGACAAACCCTTTGATATTATTTCTATTCAAATAGGGGTAAATAACCAATATAGAGGTGAAAGTTTAGTGCAATTTGGCGAAGAGTTAGAAGACCTGTTTGAAACAATTGCTTCTAATTATTATTTAAAAGACGCCAAACAGTTTGTTGTGTCTATACCAGACTGGGGAGCCACACCTTTTGGTAGTTCTTATGATAGAGTGCAAATTGCCATAGAGATTAATCAATTTAATGGCTTAAAAAGAAATGCTTCTGAGGCAAGATCTACACCATTTATAAATATTACAGACATTTCTAGAACCAACCCAGATGCTCCAGAATTGGTTGCTTCAGACGGATTGCATCCAAGTGAGTTGATGTATAGTTATTGGATTGAAAGAATATTTCCTATTGTAAAACAACAGCTACAGCCCTAGCACCAGAAACTTCTATTCTTTTTTTTATAATTCTAATTCTTGTTATATTAAAAAATAGGTGGGTAACCTGTATGTTAATTTTATTTTAATTTTAAAGCAACTTAGTTGCATTAAGTGAATTTATCATTAAATTTGTACTGCTAGTATAGCAATGCAAAATTGATAAAACATGATGAATAGCAAATTGCCTGTAACCGTTTTAAGTGGCTTCTTAGGAGCAGGAAAAACCACCTTATTAAATCATATTTTACACAACAAGGAGGGCCTTAAAGTAGCGGTTATTGTAAATGACATGAGTGAGGTAAATGTAGATGCCAACCTAGTAAAAAGTGAAAATGTACTTTCTAGGACTGATGAAAAGCTTGTAGAAATGAGCAATGGTTGTATTTGCTGTACACTACGTGAAGATTTAATGATTGAAGTAGAACGCTTGGCAAAAGAAAATCGTTTTGATTATTTACTCATAGAAAGCACGGGTATAAGTGAACCGGTTCCTGTAGCACAAACCTTCTCTTTTGTAGATGAAGAAAATGGTATTGATCTTTCTAGATTTAGCTATGTAGATACCATGGTAACAGTTGTTGATGGATTTAATTTTTTCAAAGATTTTGGAAGTCCAGAAAAACTTACAGACAGAGCGCTTACCGATATAGATGGTGATGACAGAACCATTGTGAACCTGCTGACAGATCAAATAGAATTTGCCAATGTAATTATTATCAATAAAACAGATTTAATTAATAAAGAACATTTGGGGGTCTTAAAAGCAACCATTCAAAAACTGAACCCTGCTGCCACCATTATTGAATCTAGCCATGGTAAAGTAGCTCCCAAAGAAATTTTAAATACCTCATTATTTAATTTTGAAGAAGCTGAACAAAGTGCCGGATGGATAGAAGAATTAAATAAAGAAGAGCATACGCCAGAAACAGAAGAATATGGCATTAGTTCTTTTGTTTTTAGAAGTAAAAAACCTTTTGATCCTCAACGTTTTTGGAATTATTTACAACAGAAATTTCCCAATACAATTATACGAAGCAAAGGATTATTCTGGCTTGCCTCTAGACCAGGACAAGCCCTCGTTTGGGGTCAGGCAGGAGGATCTTTAAAAGCTGATAGCGCCGGAGTTTGGTGGAGCAGCATGCCTTTTGACAAACGTATTAGAGATCTTGTTTTTATAGAGAACCAAGACGAGATTGAAAAAGATTGGCATAAAGAATTTGGGGATAGAAAAAATGAGATTGTTTTTATTGGACAAGATTTAGATGAAATACAAATAAGGACAGACCTTTCTGCTTGCCTGTCTACTGCAGAAGAATTAAACACACTCCAATGGGAAGCTGGTTATGATGATCATTGGCCTATAGAACGAGTATATGCAACTTAATAAAGATAAATTTTAAATTAAATATGATGATAACAAAAAACCAAGTGCTAGATGCACAAGAAAAATGGGGAAATGGCGTGGTAAAAATTGGGTCATTAAAACAACAAAGGACTGAATGTGAAACATTTGCAAGCAGTTTTTTAGACGAGCGTTATGCATTTGATTCAGGTATGGTATTGTTTAAACCAACCAAATGTGAATTAGAACAATTTAGACCTACAAAGGCTGAGGCATTGTCTTATTTTATTGCTGGTGAAGACAGAGCTTGTGACGAAGATAAAGGATTTGCCATACAGCCATGGACAAAGGTGCGATTTGAAAATACAGGAATAATTTTAGAAGAAAATAGGGCTATTGCCATGGGAAATTATTTTTTTACTGATCTAGAGGGAAATGAGGCTAAAGTAGAGTATACTTTTGGGTACAAACTAATCAATGGAGAGTTAAAAATTGACGTACACCATTCTTCATTTCCATTTGTAATGGCAAAGTAATAATGGATAAAACTCTTTTCCTAGTGTGTCCAACAGATTGTTTAGAGGGTAGAATAAATGAACAGTACAATACGGTAAATTATTTTTACACCTCCCTCGGTAATTCTTTCAATATAAACGAAGTGTCTTTGAAAAACATTCAGGAATTGATTAAAAAACATTCGATTAAGAATATTTATTTTGTCCTTTCAAGTGACAACCGTTTTATTTTGGATGCACTTGAAGGACAGTCTATTTTTAAAGACAAAAGACTTGCCTCTTTTTACAAGGAAATTTATGAGCACAAACATCTTTCTAATAAAACATGGATTACGAACAACAATGAGCACCTAATAATTTCTCATTTTCTACACAAAAATATAGAACAATTAGAACAGAAATTATATTCTATCACAACCTACCCCCTAACAATAAAAGGATTAATTTTTAATTCATTGAATAACAATTTCCTGCCAATTTATTCTAACTTAACTGTGCTAAATAAACACCAATTAAATTAAATGGAACATAGTAGAAGATCGTTCATCTCTTTTCTAGGCAAAGCAAGCTTGGGTACATTTGTGATCCCTCCTTTTTTGATGAGTTGTGGGAATACTCCTACTCCAACAACTGGAGAAAAAATCTCTAAAGTAACTATAGACCGTTTAAAAAAAGTACTTTTAAAAAGTATCCATCCGTCAGATATAGATGATTTAGTACTTACCGATGGACTCCATTATCAAACCATTATAAAATGGGGAGATCAAATAAATCTTACAGACACTTTTGGATTTAATAATGACTTTACCTGTTTTATTCCGCTTGATGAAAATAACCCAAAAGATGGCTTACTCTGGGTAAATCATGAATACATCAATCCGCTTTTTGTTTCGGGATATAATCATAGAAATATAGATGAAAAACGTACCAAACAACAAGTAGATAAAGAAATGTACCAGGTTGGTGGAAGTATTATTAGAATTAAAGAAGAGAACGGTACTTGGAACATCGTAAAAAATGACCCATTAAACAGACGGATTACAGCAAAAACTCCTATACAACTCAATTGGGATGAACCGATTAAAGGAAAACATACAGTCATTGGAACCCTTGCAAATTGTTCGGGAGGTATTACTCCATGGAACACCTTCCTTACCTGTGAGGAGAATTATGACAATTTTTATGGAGAAACAGTATACGATCAAAACAATAATCCTCAACACAAACCTAGTGAATATAATAAGTGGGAACAATTTTATACCTACCCTCCAGAACATTATGGTTGGGTAGTAGAGGTAAACCCAGAAGATGGATTATGCCAAAAACACATTGCGCTTGGAAGATTTGCTCATGAGTGTTGTACCTTATATGAATTGGAAGATAAGCGAGTAGTAGCTTACTCTGGAGATGATACTAATGATGAGCATTTGTATAAATTTATCTCCTCTAAAGCTAGCTCTCTAAAAGAAGGCACCCTGTATGTTGCAGATACCATCAATGGAAAATGGTTGGCTTTAGATTGGGAAAACCAGCCCATTCTTAAACAACAATTTAAAAATCAAACAGAAGTACTTATTAGAGCTAGAGAAGCATCAAAACTACTTGGTGCTACCCCATTAAATCGACCTGAAGACATTGAAATTGATCCTATTTCAGGAAATATTTTAATTACGTTAACCAATAACAAACCAAAAAAAGATTTTCATGGTTCTATTTTAAAAATAGAAGAAACCAACGGAGAATTTGATGCCCTGACCTTTGGTGCCTCTACGCATATTGCTGGCGGTGAAGAAACTGGATTTACGTGTCCAGACAATTTAGCATTTGATTTAGCTGGAAACCTATGGATTACCTCAGACATCTCGGGAAGTAGCATGAATAAAGAAGATAACCCTTACACATCTTTTAAAAACAATGCCTTGTATGTAATTCCCAGATATGGCAAAGAAGCAGGAAAAGTAATTCGAGTTGCTTCTGCGCCTAAAGATGCAGAGCTTACAGGACCTTGGTTTTCTCCAGACGGAAAAACATTATTTTTAAGTGTTCAACACCCAGGAGAACAAACAAAAGACCTTAAGAATCCTACAAGTAAATGGCCTTTTGATGAAGACAACATTCCTAAATCTGCAGTGGTAGCCATTAAAGGGGACTTGATAGAAAAAATGAATAGATTTCACCTGCTTGGGTAATAATTTTTTGATTACTTTTAAAACATCCTAAAAAGTAACACAAGAACTTTCTCTAATACATAATGAGTTCTTCGAGAAAAAACAAGCATGAATAATCTTAGAAAAAATGTTTTCTACCCACCATTATTGCTTATTCTCTGTACAATTCTATTCAGTCAAATTAACAATGATTTATTTTCTTCAAGCATCACAGGATTGAATACTTGGATATTAGAAAACGTTGGTTTTTTATTTTCTTGGAGTAGCTTTTTCTTTCTAGTTCTTTTACTAATCACGTACTTTTCTCCAATTGCTAATGTGAAGATTGGTGGCAAAAATGCGCAACCTCTATTAAGCAAATCTAAGTGGTTTGCCATAAGTACTTGTACTACTATAGCTACAGGCATTCTTTTTTGGGGATGTGCAGAACCTCTTTTTCATTATGCAAACCCACCCATTTCATCAATAAGCCCTGTTTCTGATGCGTCTAAGAGTTTTTCTATGTCTACCATGTTTATGCATTGGTCTTTTACCCCCTATGCAATTTACTGTCTAGCTGGATTGGTTTTTGCGTTATCATTCTATAATTTAAAAAGAAAATTTAGCGTGGCTTCTCTTATTCCATTAAAACAAGGAAGCACCAATAAAATGCTTAAAAGTATTATTGATGTAATTTGTCTTTACAGTATTGTGTTAGGAATGTCTGCATCTCTAGGAGCGGGTATTTATTCAATAACGGGAGGACTAGATGAAATATTTAATATTCCAAAATCTAACTTATTAATTGGTTGTGTGGGTGCCTTTGTTATTGCTAGCTTTATTCTTTCTGCTATAAGTGGTTTACAAAAAGGGATAAAATGGCTCTCAACTATTAACATTGTTGGGTTCATACTTCTTGCAATTTTTATTTTCTTAGTTAGTTTTCCTATTGATATTTTGAAAATTGCCTTCTCCGGATTAAAAGAATACATCGTTACTTTCCCTCAAAGAAGTCTAAATATTGGTTCAGAAATAACAGATTCGTGGAGATATGATTGGAGTATTTTCTATTGGGCAAATTGGTTTGCCTGGGCGCCAGTTGCAGCCCTATTCTTGGGAAAAATATCAAGAGGTTATACGGTTAGACAATACATTAATTACAACTTAATTCTTCCGTCTATATTTGCTATTGTCTGGATTTCAATTTTTAGTGGAGCTACACTTCATGCAAATTTAATTAGTGACAACCTGCTCTTTGAAACCATGGAATTAAAAGGAGAAGAATCTGTTATGTATGGCATGCTTCATAAAATAGGATTTAGTAAGATTACCATTCCAATTTCATTGATTTTAATATACATTTCTTATGTAACCGCTGCAGACTCAAATATTTCTGCAATGAGTGCGATGTCTGAGAAAGAAAAAAACAATCCAAACCAAGAAGCTTCAATTTATATAAAAATTATTTGGGGGCTTATTATTGGAAGTTTAACCTATATCATGCTATCAACAAAAGGATTAGACGGCATAAGAATTCTATCATTACTTGGAGGTTTTCCCGCTCTTTTCATCATCATTTTTGCAAGTATTTCACTTCTAAGGTTTCTATTTAACAAAAAGCTATTGAAGTTAGAAGATTAAAAAAACTTCTCTTTTAGAAACAAACTACTGCAAAAAATTAACCCCTATTTAAAATACATGATTCTAAAAAAACGCTTATTTTAGAGTCTTTTATCTTATAAGATTGTCATCTATGAAAACAAATCATTGGTACGAACGAATTCCGCATGCAGTAACCATGTTGTTTATGATCATTGTTTTTGTAACCTTATTAACCTATATCATCCCTGCAGGTGAATTTAAACGTGTGTTAATAGAGGGTAGAAATAGAGTTATTCCAGGGTCTTATAGTAGTATTCCCAGCACACCTATTGGTTTTTTACAAATGTTTAAAGCCATCCCTTTAGGATTTAAAGCGGCAATAGAAGTTATGTTTGTGGTGTTTTCTGGGGGAATTATGTTTGGTGTTATGGAAGAAACCAAAGCAATAGAAAATGCTGTGGGAACTTTTGTTCATACAATTGGAAGAGAAAAAAAATACTTAGCAGTTGTACTCATGACTTTTATTTACGGTGCTTTGGGTGTTTTTGTTGGATATGAACACAACATTGCTTTAATTCCTATTGCAGCTGTAGTTAGCTTAGCTCTAGGTGGTGACTTGGTATTGGCTGCAGGAATATCTGTTGGTGCGGTCACCATTGGTTTTGGGCTTTCTCCCATAAACCCATACACGGTTGGCATAGGTCATAAAATTGCTGAATTACCATTGTTTTCTGGGGCTTTATTGCGAAGTATCTTATGTTTTTCTGCCCTAAGTTTTTTAGCCTTTTACAATGTTAGATACCTAAAGAAAATTTCTAAGAATCCTGAGAGTAGACTTGGAAAAGGGTTAAATGAGGATGGGATAGAACTTTCTAAACCGTTAAAAGAGTATTCAATTTCAATAAATAATTGGCTGGTCATCGGTGCTTTTATTGTGGGCTTGGGGGCTATTTTATATGGTGTTTTTAATCTAAATTGGTATATCAACGAAATATCTGCTATCTTTTTAATGGTTACCATAGCTACTGGAATCATAGCAGGGATGAAAGGAACTAGAATAAGTGAAACCGTTTTAAAATCTGTTGCCTACGTAGCCCCTGGAGCATTTATGGTTGGTTTTGCAACCACCATTAAAGTATTGATGGAAATGGGTCATATTAGCGATACCATTTCTTTTCATTTATCTGAGGTATTAAAAACATTGCCCTTGTATTTATCTGCTGTTGGAATGTCTATTTCTCAAAGCATCATCAACTTTTTTATTCCTTCTGGTAGTGGCCAGGCATTAGCTACCCTTCCAGTGATGCTCCCTCTTGGAGAAGTTATTGGGCTTACAAGACAAACCACTATTTTAGCGTTTCAAATTGGTGATGGAATTTCTAACCTTATAAACCCAACTCTAGGAGGATTAATTGCCATGTTAAGCATGTGTAGAGTGCCATTAGATAAATGGTTCCGTTTTATTTTTCCGGTGGCAATAATTGTATTTTTGCTTTCGGCCATCACATTAATTATAGCAGTAACTATTGGGTATCAATAATATGAATGTAGAAGATATTTTAGCAAAACTGGTTCATTTTCCTGTTTTAGGAGGAGATAGCAATCTCAGTATTATCCATTGGATAAAAGAGTATATTGAATCCTTTGGGGTAGCAACTACCTTAGTTCCAAATAAAGAGGAAACTAAAGCCTCTTTGCATTGTAGAATTGGCCCGGCGGTAGACGGTGGTGTTATATTGTCTGGGCACACAGATGTTGTTCCTGTAAAGGGCCAAGCATGGGATACAGACCCTTTTACTCTTGTAAAAAAAGACGGTAAACTGTTTGCTAGAGGAAGTGCTGATATGAAAGGATATATTGCTTGTTGTTTAGCTACACTGCCTACTTTAACGAAGGCAGATTTAAAAAAACCCATTTATTTTGCTTTTAGTTATGATGAAGAAATTGGGTGTTTGGCAGCTCCAGAACTTATAGAGCACATTAAAAAAACCTATCCTGAAGATGCCACCTATGCTATTATTGGTGAACCCTCATCTTTAGAGCCAGTTATTGGAAAAAAGGGAGTTTGTTATGTGCAAACAGAAGTAAACGGCTCTGCAGGCCATAGTAGTGGGATTCACAAAGAAATTAGTGCCATTCATGAAAGTACAAGACTTATTATGTGGCTAGAAAATAAGATGAAGCTATTAGCTCAAGAAAAACAAGATCATCGATTTGAACCTCCTCACTCTACCCTTCATGTTGGGCAAATCTCTGGAGGTGTAGCTACAAATATTGTGTCAGATTATACTCGTTTTGAATGGGACGTTCGGGTAATTCCAAAAGACACCATACAAACTATTTTTGACGACTTTTTTGCATTTTGTAAAGAACGAGAAGAAGAGGTTAGGAAACTGTTTCCTGGTTTTAAAATTATCAATACCTTATTGCATCCTCCTGTTCCAGCATTAGACACCAAAGAAACGGATCCTATTGTTGCGTTAACCAAAAAAATATCAGGAAATAATACCTGGAGAACTGTTGCTTATGCAGCAGAGGCAGGGCAATTTCACGAGGCTGGCTACCAAAGCATCATTTGCGGACCAGGATCTATAGAACAGGCTCATAGAGCGAACGAATTTACCACTCAAGAACAACTTGATAAGTGTGTAGTGATGTTGCAGAAATTAGTAGTTGAATTTTCGATTTAAATAAATTTTTATAAAAACTATCATGAAAAAAATACTTTTAGGTTTTACTATTCTAATGACTATTATCAGTAGTTGTAAGAATGATGATGCTAAGGATGATAATTATAATTCAGGTGAGTGTTATTTTAATACAAATGCTCAATCTATAGTTCATGATAATATTAATAGAGAATATATTTTATATGTTCCTAATTCATATGATGGAACGTCTGCAGTTCCTATCTTATTTAATTTTCATGGTTTTGGAGGAAGTGCAAGTCAATTTATGCAAGAAGCAGATATGCGCTCATTAGCCGAAGCTGACACTTTTATTTTAGTCTATCCCCAAGGCAGTTGCTTAGATGGCTCTTCCCATTGGAATCCTTGCCCAACAGGTGGAGACAATAAAAGCACTGCTGATGATGTAGGATTTGTTGAATCTATGATTGGTGAGATTTCGTCTCAGTATACTATAGATATGGAAAGAATTTATGCTGCGGGATACTCAAACGGAGGCATGATGGCATACGGGCTTGCGAATTATAAAAGTGATTTAATTGCTGCGGTGGCATCTGTTTCCGGAACAATGTTAAACTGTACAGGGCCTACCAGTCATCCAATGCCAGTAGTACATCTTCATGGAACCTCTGATGCTGTTGTTTCCTATAATGGGAGTAATGATTGGAATTCTGTACAAAGCACATTGGATTATTGGACAAGTTTTAACAATACAATTTCAACACCTACCATAAACACCGATAATACTGGTGGAATGACCATTGAACATTATTCATTTGAACAAGGAGATAATTCGGTTTCTGTTGAACATTATAAATATATTGGCGGAGACCATGTCTGGTTTAATGAAACGTATCAAGGCCAAAATGCTTCTGAATTAGTCTGGAATTTTATGTCTAAGTATGATATAAACGGATTGAGGTAAAACTAATCTCCATTAAAGCATAAAATCACGATACTGTCTTTTTTATTTTGTAAATTCCTTACATGAAAAATAGCTATCTCATAATATTTATTTCAACCATCTTCTCATTATCATCTGTGATGAGTCAAGAAATGGAAGACCCCAGTATACTGTCTAATTTTTCTGATGGCCCCTATGTTTTTATAAGTAATAACAGACTCATTGAAAAAAAGATACTGAATGGTGAAGTAACTTCAAGAGTTCTTGAACCTACAAGGTATGATACCATTTTTACTCCCCAAAAATCTAGGTATGAAAATGTTGAAAATATAGCTGCTTTAAGTGATATTCATGGGCAATATGATTTGGCTGTTGAAATCTTAAAAAACAATGGCATCATTGATCGTAATTTAGATTGGAATTTTGGAAAAGGACATCTAGTTATAGTTGGTGATGTTTTTGACAGAGGTCCTAAAATTAATGAAATGTTATGGCTTCTTTATAAACTGGAAATTCAAGCAAAAGAAACTGGAGGGCGTCTTCATTTTCTTCTAGGAAATCATGAGTACATGGTACTTCATAAAGATTTAAGATATGTGCATGATAGGTACACGATTTCTTCTAAACTACTTGGGCTGGAGTATGATGAATTATATAGTAATCAAACAATAATTGGTAGATGGTTACGCTCAAAATCTACCATTATTAAAATTAATAATTCCATTTTTGTTCATGGAGGGATCTCTGAAGAATTTATAAGTAAAAATGGGATAGATCTTAGCGACACTAATCAAATAATGAGGTCTTCTATTCAAAGAAGTAAACAAGAAATGAAGTCTACTGATTTTTATAAAACCTACTACGGTAAAAAAAGTTTAATTTGGTACAGAGGGTATTTCTATGACAATTTAGCAGATGCTGATATCTCAAAAATATTGACTCAAGTAAATTCAGAGCACATTGTTGTTGGACATTGTTCTAATGAAAAAGTTGTTCAATTGTATGATTACAAAATTTTTGGGGTAGATTCTAGCATAAAAAAAGGGACTTATGGAGAGCTATTGTTTATAAAAAACAATCAATTTTACAGAGGCACACTAGACGGAAAGCAGGTGAAATTTTAAAAAAAGAAGATTAGACCTAATCTTACAAACAGTTTTGGCATTTACCCTGTATTAAAACACTAGACATGAGAGCCGTTCTATTGGGTAGTTCGGGAATTGGTATTTGAATGGCTAAACAATCTACTTGCCCACAATCTACACACTGAAAATGGGGATGAACATCTGTATGTGCTGTCTTTGAACATCCATTACATTTTGCATACCATTTGATTCCATTTTTTCCAAGAAAAGAGTGTAATAACCCATCATCTTCAAGTTTATCTAGAATTCTATAAACAGTTGTTTTATTTAGTTTATTGGAGAGTCTTCGAATTAAATCTATCGCAGAAATAGCATGTGAACTTTTATCAAATTCTGCTAACATGACTGCTAAAGACTGTGTTTTTCTTAAAATACCCATCTCTACAAATTTATTACAACTTTTATGAAATAACAAATTGAATGTATATATTTGCAACTTAGTTGCATTAAAATTTATTATGAATATAATCTTAAAAAAATCAGATACATTTGGAGCGATTGCAAGTACCCTGTGTATGATTCATTGCTTCGTTACCCCTTTTATATTTCTTGCTAATACATGCGTTGTGGGTGACTGTGGAAGCAGCCCATCTTGGTGGAAAAATCTAGATTATATTTTTTTAACTATTTCTTTTTTTGCTGTAAATAGTTCATCCAAAAAAACTTCAAAAGAGTTTATGAAAACCGCATTGTGGTTTAACTGGACAGTTTTGTTTTTATTAATTATTAATGAAAAATTAGCATGGACTTCATTACCTGAAACTTTTATTTACGTTACTGCCATTAGCCTAGCAGTGTTACATATTTATAATTTGAAGTATTGCCAGTGCGATACTGATGGCTGCTGTAATTAAGACAACTACTTTAATTATACGCTAAAATTAAAAGTTTAAAAGCTCTCCTGCCAGGAGAGCTTTTTTTATGTTTGAGTATCTTTAATTGGTAAAAAAAATATTCAATAGATAGTTACGTTTTTACTTAACTGCTATAGGAATTTGTATTTGAGATGGATATTTTGCAGAGTGATGAATCGTGTTATGAGCTGTTATCCCAACTTTTTCGTCATAATTATTTCCACCAGTATTTAAGTTTCTAGCAAACCTTGGAAAATTGCTGCTAGAAATTTCTATACGAATACGGTGTCCTTTTTTAAATACATTACTGGTAGACATGGGGGTTAAATTTACTTCATACACCTCTCCTTTTTCCATGAAAACTTCTTTGTCATATCCTTCACGATAACGAACTCGTTGAATGGTTTCATCT
>Ga0206123_10003514_pt1 | contig 12881 bp, 8 predicted proteins | sample Helgoland_Spring_2_FD_160086 | JGI IMG/M metagenome (GOLD analysis project Ga0206123, IMG submission 160086) | Pelagic subsurface seawater microbial communities from Kabeltonne, Helgoland, North Sea - Helgoland_Spring_Bloom_20160316_1 | ecosystem: Environmental > Aquatic > Marine > Epipelagic ... | reverse complement strand
TGTAGATTTTCTATTATTGCAATTTGTAATTTATATTCTCCTTTTTTGTCTGTCTCTAAAAATTCTATATCAGCGGAACCATGTATTTGGTCAGAAGAAATATCTACTGTCAGATATGTCTTTACCAAATCAACACCATCTATTGATTCAATTTTTTCTTCTTCTTTAAATAATAAATGTTGAGTTAAATTAATACCGATAGATTGATTTCCACTCAATGAATGTTCTGTCTCAATTTGAAATTGTTCTTTATTTATATAATATTCATCAGCTGGTCTAATTAAGATACCTTCATCGATTCTTTCCAATAAACATGGATATTCCGCATTTATTCCTTCAAAAATTTCTTCCCCAGTTTCTATGATTTCTGAAGAGTTTTCAATTTTCTTAGTGGTTCTAAGAATTTTTCCGACTTTTATAATAATTTTTTCGACGATACCATTTTCTTCAACAACTTTTAAATATCCGGCATTCTTTGTTTTAATGTCTTTTATGATTTCAATACCAGATTCGACGTATGTATTATTTTCTACCATTAGTAGAGAGATATCTTTTTTTATCTCATGAGTCTCTTCTGGGATCCAAAGTAGACGATGCTTTTCCCGAAATTCACTTGGATGATCTTTATATTTAATGAATCCTCCTGTTTTCGTTTGATATTTCGTATCTACTAATTCACCTATAATTTGTCCATTATTTACTTTGTTTCCAGGTGAACACAGCATTAGAAAAGTATTGCCGTTGGAAAAGTTTAAGAAGAAATTATTACTTGTTTCATCATTACCATATTCATTTTTCACGAATGCGTCTTTAATAAATACCGAAGATGTAACTATTTGTATTTCACTTAATTCATTAAAATTTAACTTTTTATCAAATCTAACAGTGCCCCCATAATCACTGGCAATGTGTGTTGTTGCTAAAACTGTATTTTCACTAATCTCATCACCTTCTTTTATTTCAAGTTGTGCTGATTGAGGTAAGTTATGTACTTCTCCTGAAAGAATCCAAACGAGGCCGCCTTTACTTGTTTTTGTTGTAATATTACCTTGTCTATCAACTCTTTCCTCAGATGTTAAATCTGAGAAAAAAACCTCTCCAGAAGATTCAGTTAATAAGTCTTTTGTAGCTCTTTCAGTTATTAAGTTTGTCTTCGTACTAATTTCTCCAATAACTTGTCCTTTTCGAAATTGTTCATTGTCATTAATAAACAATATAGTTCCTTGAGTAAATTCTATTTTTTCTTCATTTAGCTTGTAATCATAGAGTGATAGTTTATAGCTTGTCTCTAATACGATTGCTTCTTGTCCATGTCGAGTTCTTATTAATCTTGATTTAAGATTTTGAGGAAGTCTGATGATTCCACTAAACGGTGCCTTTATTTGTTCTGCTAATTCTCCAGTAAAAACACCACCGGTATGAAAAGTACGCATTGTTAACTGTGTCCCTGGTTCACCGATAGATTGTGCTGCGATAATTCCAACAGCTTCGCCTAAATCTACAAGTGAACCATGTGCTAGATTCCAACCATAGCAGAATTGACACACAGATCTAGCAGAATCACATGTTAATGGTGACCTTACGCTGACTGATTTAATACCAGCATCGACAATGATTTTGCTAGTTTCATGATCTAAATCTTGGTTTATATGTGCTATAACTCCACCATCATGTGGATAATATAATGTTTCAAAAAGAACTCTTCCTACTAACCTGCTGCCGATGGGAATCAATACTTGATTATTGGCAATCATATCTTTAATGATAATGCTTCGTTGTGTACCACAATCTATTTCTCTAATTATGATATCTTGAGCAACATCAACAAGTCTACGTGTCAGATAACCCGAATCTGCTGTTCTAAGCGCTGTGTCCACTAACCCTTTTCTTGCTCCATATGACGAAATTATGTATTCTGTTACCGTTAATCCTTCCCTAAAATTACTCTTAATTGGTAAGTCAATGATTTGCCCCTGTGGATCAGCCATTAATCCTCGCATTCCAACTAATTGTCTTACTTGTGAAATATTTCCTCTGGCACCCGAAAATGCCATAATGTAAATAGGATTAAGTGGGTCTGTTTCCTTAAAATATTTAATAACTTCAGTTTTAAGTTCTTCACTTGCGTTATTCCAGGTGTCTATAACTCTTTGAAATCTTTCTATCGCCGTAATTTCACCTCGCTCATATTGTTCTTCTGTTAGTTGTATGGCTTCATTTGTTCTATTAAGAAGATTCCTTTTAGTAGGTGGTACCCTCAAATCTTCAACACTTAGCGATATTCCAGCACGTGTTGCATAATGAAAACCTAGTTCTTTTAACCTATCAGCCATATATGAAGCTCTACCTGTACCATAGTTGCTGAAAGCCCAAGCCATAAGACGCTTCAATTCCTTTTTATCTATTACTTTATTCGTAAATCTGGGTTTAGGCGGCACAAATAAATATTTTTCTTTCATGATATTTTTTTTGTTATGAAAAATTCTTCATTATTTTGCTATTACTAGTGAATCCAATAAGATTTTATTCAATAAAATTCTCCCTGGGGTCGTTAATAAATATTGGACAATTATTTCTCCATCTTTATTCTTTCTTATTATTCGGTCGTCAAAAATGTGTAATTTTTCTCCATTTTCGTTTTCTTCAACTTTAATGGCTTCACTTTCATTATCTATAATCCCATCAAATCTAACCCAGACGTAAGAATGCAATGGAATCTTATTTGAGTCATACGCTAATAGTGCATCTTCTAAACTAGAAAAGTAGTAAGCTTGCTTATTTTGTTGAGTAGGATTCTCCGCTGTTAGGTAGTAGCATCCAAGAACCATGTCTTGGCTTGGCATTATAATAGGTTCTCCAGTCGCTGGTGATAAGAAATTATACGGAGCAAGCATTAGAAGTCGTGCCTCAGCTTGTGCTTCCAGAGAGAGCGGAATATGTACAGCCATTTGATCTCCATCAAAATCTGCATTAAATGCTGGACATACGAGCGGATGTAATTTTATAGCTCTTCCTTCTACCAATATTGGTTCAAATGCTTGTATACCTAATCTATGCAATGTAGGTGCTCTATTTAGTAAAACTGGATGTCCCTGAATAACATCCTCTAAAACATTCCAAACAGTAATTTCATTTTTTTGGATTAACTTTTTTGCGGCTTTGATATTATTTACTAATCCTTGATGAATTAATCTGTGTATAACAAATGGTTGAAATAGTTCTAATGCCATTTCTCTAGGTAGTCCACATTGGTTTAATTGTAATTGTGGCCCTACAACGATTACAGATCGTCCTGAATAATCAACACGTTTCCCTAATAAATTTTGTCGGAATCGACCTTGTTTCCCTTCAATAATATCTGAGAGTGATTTTAATGGTCGATTATTTGCACCAACAACAACCTTTCCCCTTTTCCCATTATCAATTAAAGCATCTACTGATTCTTGTAGCATTCGTTTTTCATTACGAATAATTATTTCGGGAGCCAGAATTTCTTGCAATCTTATTAAGCGATTGTTGCGGTTAAGTACTCTTCTATATAAATCATTGAGATCCGATGTCGCAAATCTACCCCCATCTAGTTGTACCATTGGTCTTAAATCAGGAGGAATTACAGGTAATATCGTTAATATCATCCACGAGGGATCAGATCGCGTTGCAATAAAATTATCTATAATTCTTAATCTTTTTATTGCCTTATCTTTTTTTGCTCCTTTTGAAAGTAATACTTCTTCTCTTAAGCTTTCAGCCTCTACTTCTAAATCAATATCTTTAAGTAATTTCTGTATAGCTTCTGCTCCTATTCCAACTTCAACACCATATATATCTGACTCTTCTTGATATAATTGATCTTCAATATCAATCCATTCATCTTCGCTCAATAATTGCTTATATTTCAAACTTGAACAGTTGCCAGGTCTTGTAACTACATACGAATTAAAGTATACAATTTGTTCAACATCCTTTAAAGGTATGTCTAGAAGTATAGCAATGTAGCTAGGTAAACTTTTTAGATACCAAACATGTGTCACAGGAGCTGCTAATTGGACATATCCCATTCTATGTCTACGTACTTTAGACTCAACAACTTCTACCCCACATCTTTCACATACTATTCCTTTGTATCTTACTCTTTTGTATTTTCCGCAGTGACATTCCCAATCTTTCACGGGACCAAATATACGTTCACAAAAAAGTCCGTCCATTTCTGGTTTCAGAGTTCTATAATTTATAGTTTCTGGTTTAGTGACTTCCCCAACTATTTGGCCATTAGGGAGTGCTCTTTCTCCCCATTTTTTTATTCTTTGTGGAGAAGCTAAGTTGATTTTTACATAGTCAAAATATTGTTCTATTTTTGGCATTGTACTTTTGGAGCATGTATTATATTTATTTTTTACCTTAAGTCAAAGATGTTTCTATATCTTCACGCGTTATCGATTCGTAGGTCGGACGTGAATGGAATTTTTTATTATTTACACTAGACATCAAGTCAACTTCTATGCCTCGTGTCTGTCCATCAGGTAATGTTTCTATTTTGTAAGCGCCAATGTCCAATCCTAGTGATTGCAGTTCGCGCATAAGTACCTTAAATGATTCTGGAGTACCTGGTCTTGGAATTGGTTTTCCCTTTACAATGGCATTTAATGTTTCATTTCTTCCTTGCATATCATCTGATTTCACAGTTAATAGTTCTTGTAGTGTGTAAGATGCGCCAAAAGCTTCAAGAGCCCAAACCTCCATTTCTCCTAATCTTTGCCCACCGTGCTGTGCTTTACCCCCTAGCGGTTGTTGAGTAACTAAAGAGTATGGCCCTGTAGATCTTGCGTGTATTTTATCGTCAACAAGGTGCACAAGCTTTAACATATAGGATATTCCTACCATTACTGGATTATCAAATGGATCACCAGTTCTTCCATCAAATAATCGTATTTTTCCAGGATGTTTAAGATCGAATATCCAATCTTTACCAGTCATATTACGAGCATTCATTAATTTATCATTTACTAATACCCGTGAGGCTTCAGCTCCGTGCATTTCGTCAAATGGTACTATTTTAAATCTTTTATTTAAATGTTCTGCAGCTAACCCTAACAGTGATTCAAAAATCTGACCTACATTCATTCTTGAAGGTACTCCTAATGGATTAAGAACTAAATCAACAGGCGTACCATCCGGTAAATAAGGCATATCTTGCCTTGGTAAGATTCTTGAAATAATGCCTTTATTACCATGTCGTCCGGCCATTTTATCACCAACTTGAATTTTACGAGTTTGTGCTACGTAGACTCTGATAACGATATTCGCTCCAGCTGGTAATTCATCTCCTTTTTCTCTTGTAAAAATTCGTACATCAAGTATTCTTCCTCTTCCTCCATTTGGTACTCTTAATGATGTATCTCTTACATCTTTAGCTTTTTCTCCGAAAATAGCCCTAAGTAATTTACCCTCAGGAGGCTGATCGGATTCACCTTTAGGTGTAACTTTTCCTACTAGAATGTCTCCAGATTCTACCCAGGAACCAATTACAATAATTCCATTTTCATCCAATTTACGAAGTGAATATTCACCAACATTGGGTAATTCTCTTGTAATTTCTTCAGACCCCAACTTGGTTTGTCTTGCTTCTATTTCATATTTTTCGATATGTACCGATGTATAGACGTCGTTATATACTAGTCTTTCACTAATAAGGAAAGCATCTTCGTAATTGTAACCCTCCCATGGAACATAAGCGACAAGTATATTCTGACCTAGCGCTAGTTCCCCTCCTTCTGTAGCAGCGCCATCGGCTATAACTTGCCCAGTAACGACTTCTTCTCCAAGCCAAACAGATGGTCTTTGATTAATACATGTATCTTGATTAGATCTTTGATATTTTTGTAAGTTGTATGAAATTTCTTTTCCTTCTTGATTGGTAACACAAATTCTATCAGCTGATATATAAGTTACTATTCCATCTTCTAAACTAACCATTACCATTCCTGAATCTCTTGCAGCTTGTGCTTCTAATCCAGTTCCTATTAGAGGACTTTCTGGATATAATAATGGAACAGCTTGTCTCTGCATATTGGATCCCATTAAGGCTCTATTAGCATCATCATGTTCCAAAAATGGTATAAGTGAGGTTGCTATAGATATTACTTGTATTGGCGAAACTGCAATATAATCTACGAGTTCTTTTCTTGTTGTTGTAAATTCTTGTCGATATCTTACTGGTACTATTTCATTTTTTATTTCTAATTTTTCATTTATGGGTGTATCACCTGGTGCTATCCGAAACTCATCTTCCTGATCTGCTGCTAGGTATATTGGTACTGCTTGGTTTAATGTTTGTCCATTATCTACTTTATAATATGGAGTTTCTATAAAACCATATGAATTAATTCTTGCATGTGTTGCTAAAACTCCAATTAATCCAGCGTTAGGTCCTTCAGGAGTTTCAATAGGGCAAATTCTACCATAATGACTTAAGTGAATATCTCGAACTGCAAATCCGGCACGATCACGGTTTAATCCACCAGGTCCCAGTGCACTAATTCTTCTTTTATGAGTTAATTCAGCCAATGGGTTAGTCTGATCCATGAATTGTGATAACTGACTAGAACCGAAAAATTCTCTAATAGCCGCAACAATGGGTTTTGGATTAACTAATGTATTAGGTGTAAGAGAATTTGCATCACAAATTGTCATTCGTTCTCGGACGATTCTCTCTAACCTATTGAGTCCCACTCGAACCTGATTCTGCAGTAATTCGCCGACAGATCTTACCCTTCTATTACCTAAATGATCAATATCATCTACTTCACCTAAATCAAACTTAAGATTTATTAAATAATCAATTGCAGCTAATGTATCTTGAGGAGTTAAAACGCGAATATTTTCTGGTATTGATAAACTTAATTTTTTATTTAGTTTATATCTACCGACTTTCCCTAAATCATAGCGTTTTGGATCAAAAAATCGTGAATATAAAATTTGTTGACCGCCATTTACTGTCGCTGGTTCTCCAGGACGTAATTTGGCATACATTTGTATCAGAGATTCTTCAATTGTGTAATTTCCTTCAACCCGGAAAGTTTTCTTTAGGTACTCAGGATGACGTAACCCATTGTATATATCACTGTCACTAAGCCCCATAGCCTTTAAAAATACATGAGCTGCGATTTTTCTAGTTTTGTCTATTCTCACCCAAACCAAATCATTTTTATCTGTTTCAAATTTAACCCATGCTCCTCTATTTGAGATTAAACTACTGCTATAAGTACGTCTTCCTTGTTTATCTGTTTCTGATTTGTAATAAATACCCGGACTTCTAACAATTTGATTAACAATAACTCTTTCTGCACCATTGATAACAAAAGTTCCTCGATCTGTCATTAATGGCAAATCACCTATAAAAACTTCTTGTTCTTTAATGGTGCCACTTTCTTTGTTTATTAATCTTGCTGGTACATATACCTGTACGGAGTATGTTGCGTCTCTCCTTTTACATTCGTTAATACTGTATTTTGGATATTTTAATTTGTATTCGTCTCCAAGTAGATGTAGTTCTAAATTATCTGTATAATCTGTGATTGGAGAAAAATTTTTAATTTCTTCAGCTAAGCCTTCTTCGAGAAACCAACAAAAACTTGCACGTTGAATTTCAACTAAATCGGGTAAGCTAAAACGAGATATTGGATTGTTGATAGACATTAGATTACTGTCTCCTTTACATGTTCTTAAAGTTAATCAGCCTAAGCAGACCATAATTTGAGTGTTTTATAATGTCATATGACTAAAAAATGTTATCAAAATACCTAAGTACGTATGTAATATTGTTTTGAAGATTTTGGACTAGAATAAAAATATTGAATATAAGTTACATTGACAGTAACTTATATTTTAGAACTAATGTTTTACTTATTTTGTTCTCTTTTCTTTAGTGCTTTTGCAAGTGCAGCTTTTTTCGAAGCTGCTGCATTCTTGTGCATCATTTTCTTTTGAACAGCTTTATCTAATTTACTATAAGATAAAGATAATAATGAATTTACAAAATCCATATTACTTTCATCTGTATTATTAATTGCTATTAAGCATTTTTTATATATAGTACGTATAGATGATTTATATGCTTTATTACGGAGCCTATTTCTCTCATTTATTTCAATTCTTTTTTCAGCTGATAATGAATTTGCCATAATTCGTCTTTCTTAATTTTGAATTAGTTAGATTATTTCTTTTCTCTAAAAGCTTTACTATTCACGATAAGAGATTATAACATATAACAAAATACCAAAGAAAAAATTAGGTTTCTTTTTTTCCAGTAATTTTAGAAACTAAATCTTTATTTATTTAGTTAAAATAAATAAACAAATAAAAACAATATCAACATATGGCTAAAAATAAAGGTGTGCGTATTGGAATTACACTAGAATGTCAAACCACTGAAGGTGTCTATAGATACCGTACGACAAAAAATAGACGAAATACTCCAGATCGATTAGAGTTAAAAAAGTATTGCCCTTTGTCAAAGAAACACGAAATTTTTAAAGAAATAAAATAAATTTTAAATAATAACTATGGCTATTTATCGTCGCAAACTCTCTCCTCTACCAACTAATGAAGTAATTGATTACAAAGACGTAGAATTATTAAGCAAATTTCTAACAGAACAAGGAAAAATTTTGCCTCGTAGAATGACAGGTTTAACAACGAAACAACAGACTCGGCTAACAAAAGCTGTGAAAAGAGCAAGAATGTTGTCTTTATTGCCATTCATTAACCGAGATGGAGTTTTTTAATAATTTTAGACTTATTACAGAAAAATCTGAGTAAGTCTATCTCTTATCTATTTTTCTTTTTTTCTATTAGTTCAAATGCTGAGATAATATCATCTTCTTTCCATTCATCAAATTCTTCTACATAAATTCCACATTCTGAATCTTGTTGAATTTCTGCTACATCTTGTTTAAATTGTTTTAGGGAAGATAAGATACCTTCATAGACTATTGTTCCATTTCGACTTACTTTGATGTGACATCCTTTGATTATCTTTCCTTCATTAACAAAACTTCCAGCAACATAGTTTTTTCCAAGTGGAAAAACAGCTTTAACTATAGCCTTACCTATATCTTTTTCTTCATATTGTGGTCCAATAATATCATCAACCATTGTTTGAATATCATCAAAAAGATCATAGATAACATTATATTCTTTAATGTTTACTCCTAGATGGCGAGCAACTTTTTTTGCTCCAGGTGCCAAGCTAGTATTAAATGCTAAAATTACAGATTTACTAGCATCTGCAAAGTCCACATCTGTTTCTGTTATTTCTCCTGGAGATGCATACAATACTCTAATTTTTACTTTTTCTTGTTCAATTTGATTAATACTACTTATAATTGCTTCGACTGATCCTTGAATATCTGTTTTTATAACTAAGTTCACAACTGCTTGGATATTAGACCCTAATAGGGAATGTTTATCAGATGTTGAGTTATTTGTTATATTGTTGCTAATTTTTTCTTTTCTTTCCTGAAGAGCGCTTCTTGCTTGTTTTTCATTTTTGAAAGCTTCAAATTGATCTCCAATACTTGGTACATCCGAGAGTCCCCAAACTAGAATAGGTGATGAAGGCAGAGCCTGCATAATATTGGTATTATCTGAATTAATCATTCCCCTTATTTTAGCCATATGTTGACTTGTTACAATAATATCTCCCACTTCTAAAATTCCATTTTGAACCAAAAGAGTTGCAATCGCACCCTTACTTTTGTCTAAGTTCGCTTCTAGAACAGTACCCTGAGCGTTACCTTGCTTTGATGCTTGTAATTTAAGCATATCACTGACTAATACCATCATTTCTAATAGTTCAGTCATATTAGTTCCTTCTTTAGCACTAATAGGAATCATAGGAGTATCTCCTCCCCAATCATCAGGAATAACATTATATGTACTCAATTCTTGTTTAATGTTATCAATATTGGCATCATCCTTATCAATCTTATTAATTGCGACGATCAATGGAACATTTGCTTCTTTGATACATTTTATTGTCTCTATCGTTTGTGGTTTCACTCCGTCATCAGCAGCAACAACTAGTACAGCGATATCAGTAACTTGGACTCCCCTTGATCTCATTGAAGAAAAAGCTTCGTGACCTGGTGTATCTAAGAAAACTAATTTTCTTTTTTCGTTACGATAATCTATATCAACTTCATATGCTCCAATTTTCTGTGTTATCCCACCAGCTTCTTTCTGTGCTGTCTGAGTTTGTCTGATTTTATCTAATAGAGTCGTTTTTCCATGATCTACATGCCCCATGACAGCTATTATGGGAGGGCGTTCTTCAAGATTATCTTGGTTCTCTGTTAATACGAAATCATTACGATTGTTGATAATTTCTTCTTCGACAATAGTTATTGTTACCCCCAATTGGTTTCCAACTTTTATTGCAGTTTCTAAATCTAACACTTGATTTATGTTTACTATTATTCCATCTAAAAAGAGTGTTCTAATAATATCTGTTTCAGATACATATATTTTTTCAGCGAGTTCTTGTACAGATATTGGTTGAGATAATGTAATTTCTGTTGGCTTTTCTCGTAATAATTCTTTTCCAGAATCCTTTTTACCTTTTTTATTATTACTTTGTTTTTTCCTTTTACTTACGTCATCGTAATTACCATCAATCTTTTTCTTTAACTTTGATTTACTTTTTGCATTCTCATCATTGCTATCTTTTGTAGTTTTATTTTTCTTCTTGTCTAGTTTTTGCTTAATATCTTTATCAGTATTAATTGCAAATTCTAAGGGTTTAATTTCTTTAAAATCACTACCATTATTTAAAGTATAAGTATTTGTCTCTCCTTCAATTACTAAAGGATTAATTAGTATTATTATTCTGTCATCAGTTGTATTTTCGTTTTGCATTTTACAGCTAATATTCTTCTTACTAAAGGATGTTAATGGTCTTTTTATTCCGTATTTTTTTTCTATCATTCTTTTTTCTACTTTTTGTTATTATTTTAGTCTAAGAAAATTTGTCCCAAGATATGAGCAGAATATGTAATATTTTAGTTCAGAGTAATTATTACTTAATTATTTATAATAGTTATATAAACGATATTTAATCTGTTTTGTTTTGCTCATCCTTTAATTCCAAGTGTCTAAGAAAATATATATTAATTTTCTTAGATGTTTAATAGATCATCATTGATTTTCATACCAATACAAGTAATAAAACAAACAATAACTTTATATCATTAACTGATAATTTTAAAGCAATAAATTTCACTGTTTGTGTGAGAAAAATAACATTATTGAGAATGTCCTAGCTTTCACTTGTAGTTACAGGAATTTAGAATGTTTAACATTATACTAATTATATTGTCTGAGAGTACACTAATTGGATCTGTTAGCTTTTTTTCCAAATATGTGAACTATCTATTATGACTTTTCTTTAGTGCAGTATTTATTAATACCTTTATAATATCCGTTATTCTTATGTAACTGAACTGTTTGTGAATTAAAGACAATTCCAAAATAAAATTTTATCTCTGTTATAAATATAAACAAGATTGATTCCTTGCTCACAAGGTAAGTTTTTATCAGAAACTTCATTTTTGATAGTTATTATATTTTACTAACCAGCAAATAATAAAATATGGAATTGATTATGATTATATTTTCTTAGATATTGGTTTAAAAATTATTTCTGTAACTATTTTATACTTATTTAATTTGACGTATCTTACGTTCTTAAAAGTCCAAAAAAGCCAATATTAATTAAAATTTATGCCTAGATTTCAAAAAAATGACAATTTTATAGATAAAACTTTTACTGTCATAGCAGATATTGTTCTAAAAGTATTGCCAGCAAGTAAGCAAGAAAAAGAAGCTTTTGCTTACTATAGAGATGGTATGTCTGCTCAGTCTGAAGGTGAGTATGCAGAAGCGTTAGAAAATTATTATGAGGCGCTAAGGTTAGAAGAAGATCCATATGATAGAAGTTATATTCTTTATAACATAGGTCTTATTTATGCTAGTAATGGTGAGTATATCAAAGCCTTAGAATATTATCATCAAGCATTAGATTTAAATTCTAGACTTCCACCTGCTTTAAATAACATAGCTGTAATTTATCATTACCAAGGGGTAAAAGCTTCGGAAAAGAGAGATTTAGAAACTGCACGAACAATGTTTGATAAAGCCGCTGAATATTGGAAGCAAGCTATTCGTCTAGCTCCAAATAATTATATAGAAGCCCAAAATTGGTTAAAAACTACTGGTAGAATGGCTTCTGATAATATGTATTAAGTATTTTTATGTTATTAAGTGATTCAATAAAAAAAAGCTGAGTGTTGTTAAGTGATTAAAAGCTTAATAAAAAGGGTGAAAAATACTTTTAAAATTAATTTTCTGGATAAGATTTTTTCTCTATTACACTTGTATACTGTTTATTACAAATAGTTTTAATTATCTTTAACTATAGAGAAAACTTCTTTTCTTAATATTAAGATGAAGTTTTTTATTTATTACGAAACTTATTAAATACATCTTTGACTTCGGAATATCGAACTTATTTATGGTAACTGTAACAAGCACTGGCTCTATTACTCAAATTATTGGTCCTGTAGTTGACGTTGAATTCGCTGACGGAAAACTTCCTAAAATTTATAATGCTCTTAAAATTGGTGAAGGCGACTCTGCAATAATTTGTGAGGTTCAACAATTACTTGGTAACAACAAGGTAAGAGCTGTATCTATGACATCTACAGATGGTCTAAAGAGAGGCATGGCTGTTGCTGATTTAGGAGACGCAATTAGTGTTCCTGTTGGTAAAGCTACTTTAGGTCGTATTTTCAATGTTTTAGGTGAGCCCGTTGATGAAATGGGGC
>Ga0206123_10003509_pt1 | contig 12893 bp, 8 predicted proteins | sample Helgoland_Spring_2_FD_160086 | JGI IMG/M metagenome (GOLD analysis project Ga0206123, IMG submission 160086) | Pelagic subsurface seawater microbial communities from Kabeltonne, Helgoland, North Sea - Helgoland_Spring_Bloom_20160316_1 | ecosystem: Environmental > Aquatic > Marine > Epipelagic ... | reverse complement strand
AGGATGGGGAGGAACTCTCGGTGAGTTGGCAGGCGGAACTTAACGCACGCATCGCTTATCTGGAGCGGCTAAGGGATTCATTGACCGGGTGCATTGGCTGTGGTTGCCTCTCCATGACCAATTGCCCTATCTATAATGCCGATGACAAGCTTGGGGTGGATGGTACGGGGCCTGTGATCCTGGATAGGGAGAGTCGCAAATAATCAGTCAAAGTTGGGCACGAGGGTTCCGATAAATCATCCGGCGTACAAGCGCCTTCCTGAGTTTACAAAATCTCCTGGGCAGCTCGATGAGCCTGCGCAATCGCAGTTTGTGTGTCCGCCTTTGCATCGGCGTCAGAGTTGGCGATATGAATATTGCCAAATGGTTGTCGTCCAATCACCCAGGGTTTTTCTGCTTCTTTATAGTTCTCACCCCACAACAGACTATTGCTATACGAATAACCGTGGGGCCAGCGATTCACGGTAATGGCTTCAATATCCCTATCTGCATCAAAACCGGCCTCACTCAGTGCCTGATTCAACTGGTCTTTGGCATGTTTTTCAAATTCTTCAAAGCTGGTACTTAAAATTTGTCGGCGACCTGCACGCCATTGTTCAGGACCTTTGAGTTCCTTAAAAAGGGGGACATGGCACATATGAACAATCATAGGTTCATCTGGTGTCTGTGAGCGTTTGTATTTGCCGAGTGAGACAGGGTAGGCAAGCTCTGCCTGTTTGTAGAACCCCCCGGTAAAATAGACAAAGCTTGTTTTTAGTTTATCAAAGGCTCGCCAGTTAGAAATTAATACTTTGGTATAGACCAGCGGGATTTTCACATTGAATGCCAATCCTTGTTTTTGTTTCTCGGGCATCTCAGGGCAAAGATAAGGAATCGCACTGTTGTAACAAGCCATGATACATTTTTTGGCACTTACCTTGTGCGCCTTGTCACCATTGACGTAGGTGATATCTACATTTTTGCCATGGGTACCATTCAGCGCATGAACTACGGTACTGTTAAGTCTGATGTTGATATTGCGATTTGGTTTGTCCAATTGTGAATAGTCAGCTTTGGCTGTGACAACATCTTCCATCGTTGAGCCGGGCATTGCTCCAGGGATTAGCTTCCTGACCAGTAAGCGCGCAATAGACGCATTCCCATCCGGGAAATGAAAAATATAAGGATCAACGCCACGCCCTTTACGTATCGGTAGTGTGTCATCTAAACCCGGGATACCACCATCGTAATATTGCACAGCAGTAGTCGGCACTTCTTCCATATCCACACACCAAAAACTCATGCCCCAATGCTGATAGATATTGATGACCTGTTCATCAACTTTACAGTAGTCCCTAAGATAGGAGGAATACCCTGTTTTGCTCAAGATGGCGAACTTCTTCCCGGTCTCGACGCCTGGCAGGTAATCGACCTTATCGGTGTGTACACGGATAAAATCGGCACGGGCATTTGCTGTTAGTGGTGCCTCTTTTGCAAACGATGCCCAGGATTTTTCCCCGTACCCGGTGACATGTTTTGTTTCACCAAAATTTTCCTGGTCGAATACAATGCTGAACCCCATGCCCCTTGAAGAATACAGGTCCTGTTGGAATGCGCCGTAAAATTTATCCAGGTCAATGCCAAGGTCTTTCAGTAGCTGCAATGCTTCAGGCGGGTAAGAGGAGGGGGTGTCAATTGCTTCAGTACCACCATAACCTATTCGGGTGTCACCCTCATGTTCAAATTCGTTCCTTTTTGCGTGGCCACCAAAGTCATCGTGGTTATCCAGGATAAGGATTTTTGCGTCAGGATATTTTTCCAAATAAAAATAGGCGCAAGACAAACCACTAAGCCCGGCACCCACGATCACAAGATCGTATTCTGCTTCCGCTTTTTCTACTTGCCATTCGGTGCCCATGACACGGGAGTGCATCACCTCCCACGAACCCTCGTGACTGCCACGTAGACCGGTCTTTGCAGGCGGATAATATGCTTCGCCTAACGAGAAATTATTCGGAGAGCCAAAGGCTTCAGTCCAGGGAGAGAGCAGGGAACTGCCAATAGCGGTCCCAATAACAATTTGAGTGCCATTTAAAAAATCGCGACGGGTAATATTCTTTTTCATTTTTATTCCTTACTTGTTCTACCTGCCAGAATTATCAAGTTGTCCCTGTTGGGTCTGGGACGGCTTCGTGTAAACCGTTTCGCTTTCGCTGTGCCGCAAGTTCCCTCACCACCTGTTGATGCCCTTCCCGGGTTGACTTGTTTTGTAGTACACAAAGTACACTAACCACGGCAAAACCACCAAGAAGCGGGCCAGAGAGCAGGCCTAGTTGACCAAGCTTCTCGACGGGTATATCTGCCGCCGTTTGTACCTGGGTAGGCCAACTGATGAGATCAAGGCCAACACCACCAATAAGCGACCCAAGGCCGGTTGTGGTTTTATTGGCAAATGACACAGCGGCGAAAAAGATACCTTCCTGGCGTTTGCCAGTTGCGAGTTCGTGTTCGTCTGCAATATCGGCAACCATCGAATTAAAACTAACCAGAAACTGGGCTGCCGCGATACCCTGGGTAAATTTCACAAACACCAGGGTCATGACCAGTGTTTCTGCTCCATTGTCAGGGAAGACATCAATAAAACGTAACAGAACCGGTACGATCTGGCACAGGGCCCAGTAAATTCCACCAAAAATGACCCCGGAGCGTTTATTAAAATGTTGGTGCCAGACTGGTGCGATAAATGTTCCAACCATGATACCAATGGGGTAAACCAACAGGACGTTAAGTTTTTGCGAAGAACTCAGCTCCCAGAAAAACTCAAACAGGTATAAATTTAACGCCCCATCAACGCCTACCATGACAAAAATAATCATGGTGCCGGCAAAGAGCCATGCGAAGGAGCGATTCCGAAGGGCGCCTATGATCTCGCTGAACATGCGCGCTATAACCTGGAAAATTGTCAATTTTACGGCGGCGATGCGTACCGCCGGCAAGTAGGGAATACGATGGTGTGTACCCCAGCCAGACCAGAAAATGGTGATCACCATGGTAAACGCTAACACCAGCGCGAATGGTGCATAGGCATCCACGTTAAATTGACCTCGAGGAAATTCAGCGGAATCTTTAAAGAACACGCCGAAGCCAAGATAGAAGGCAATGAGATAACCGGCAAAACCAAGAAAATAGCGGTATGAGACAATCTGGGTGCGCTCGTCGTAGTCCTCGGATAGCTCTGCTCCTAACGCAATATGGGGTACGTGATACAGGGTCATGGCACCTCTTGTCAGCACAACGGTGATGGTCAGCCACATAAACAGTGAGAATTCAGAAAGTGCACTGGGGGGCGAAAAAAGGAGAAAAAATGCAACCCCAAGAGGTACCGCAGAAGCATACATAAATGGATGTCGTCGGCCCCACCTGGAGCGCCAATTGTCGGAGATAGACCCGGTTAGCGGGTCGGTCACTGCATCAAAAATCAAGGCGATAAAAATTGCTGTACCGGCGAGTGTGCCGGACAAGCCCAGCACCTGATTGTAGTAGAACAGGATAAATGTGCTAAGCGCAGAATTCTTGAGCCCCTCGGCCAGTTGACCGATACCGTAGGCGAATTTGGTATTAAAGGTTAGCGCAGATGTCATCCTGTTAGCATTACTGGCGGATTGAAACCTCACTGTACTATTAAAAATACGCAAAACAAACCCGGGATTTCAGATCCAGGCCCTGATCTGCTGCCGACAACGTAAGTTGGGGGGAGCCCAGCGGTAAGATGTTCTTTTCAGTACATCCGGCGACTTGTCCAAAGGTTGTAAGGGCATCAATCAAAAAGTCCTGCAGGAGGGCGTTCGCGGTAGATTACTTCCGCACTTTTTCTATGCTGGTTTCCACTTTCCGGCTATGGGGTCTGCCCAATAATTCGCGCATGGGAAAAATCGGTGTTGGGGTAGCGTTTCATGCCTTTAAGCGATCGGTCCTGAACATAGACCCATGAAGATTCGAAAGTAGGGATGATTGGTACTTCGTCATAGAGAATATACTGCATCTCGTCAAACGCTTTCATTCGGATCGATTGATCCGCAGAGAAGTGTGTCACATTCATCAATTCGTTGTAACGGGGATGATTGAATGCCATTTCGTTGAATGGGCTATTACTGTCAAATATACCAGCAAAGAATACCGGGTCCAGTAGTGTTCCACCGCAAAAGCCACTTCTGGCAATATCAAAATCACCCTTATGTGATTTCGCCAGCGATTGTTTAAAAGTTTGTTTGTCGATTCGAACATCCAGCCCCAATCCGTTGATTAGTTGGGATTGAACAAACTCAGCCTCGATTTGACGGCTCTCGTTTATGAGCATGACGATAGGGGGCAATTTTTCAACCCCCATCTCAGCTTTCACTTCTGCAATCAAGGCGCGACCCTTGTCTAAATTGTATTCGATTTCCGGTCCTGGAAATTCCTTCTGAAATGAACCATTTACACCCTTCATTCTTGAAGTGAAAATGCTACTGACAACTCGCGTACCCGGAAGACCAACAATAGTATTGCCATAGGTCTCTCGGTCCAGGGCGTAACGTATGGCTTGCCTGATCTTTTTGTTACTGGTCAACCGTCCTGGCTGCATGTTTAACATGATCCAGTTAAGGCAGTTGGTAGGTGCCTTTTGAACTCTAATGCGAGAACTTAATGTATCTTTTAGAATTTCTTCGTTGAGCCTTAGTGCGGCCAATTCGCCGCTTTTGTAAAGATTGAGCAATGTGCGGGTGTTGGAAGTGATGTAGCCAAAATCAATCTTGTTCAGGTGTACCTTGTCATGGTCCCAATAAGCTGGGTTCCGTTTCAGTGTTAGCGATGAACTATGAATCCAGCTTGTCATGACAAAGGGACCGTTGGACAAAAGATTCTCCGCATCTGCTCCGTAGCGTCCTTGCTGGGCTTCAACAAAGTCCTTGCGCAATGGAAGCCAGGGTGAACCTGTCAGTATGGTGAGAAAATAAGGTGCGGGTCGGCTCAAACGAATCTTAAAAGTATGATCATCGAGGGCTTTTGCACCCAGGGAACTCACAGGTTTTTTCCCCTGTAAGATGGCCTCGCCATTCTCCAGAATATAGGCAAAAAACGTGGACCCGCCGCCGCCGGTGGCAGGATTCACCAGGCGTTTGAAGGCATACTCAAAATCATGGGCAGTGACGGGCTTACCATCGCTCCAAACGGTGTCACGAAGATAGAAGGTGACTTCGAGCCCGTCTTGTTCCCAGCGCTCTGCCGTACCAGGAATTATTTCACCGAGTCTGCCGAGAGAAACCAGGCCCTCATTGGTGAGCGACAGAATCAGGTTGCTGGTTGTGTCAGTGCTGACTGAACTATCAAGATTAGGCGGTTCTGATTGCAGTGCTAGTGTAATGCTCGCTTTTTCTGCATCGACGCTTTTGGCGTATGCAGGGATTGATGGAAACAGGAGGGCAATCGACACGAGTAAAAACCATAGTCTGCGCAAGGAGTCACTTCTTATGTATAGTTCGGTTGCGCCTGACGGTATAAGGTATACCGGGTGAATGCAAGGTGTGTATCTGCCGCTGTGCCTTGCCTGTTTTATCGTTAGGCATATGCCATGGGTGTCATCTAATTGTGTTAGCGGGGTAATAATCTGTACAGGTAGACCTCTTGAATGTTGGGGTTTCTGGGGTAGTTGCCATGTTTGGTGTGATAAATTTCTCCTAGTCGCTTGAATTCGTCGGCGCTGGTGACGCGCTCGGCTTTTAGCTCATAAATTTTCCCCTCATTCTCCAGTCTTAGCTCAGGATCAAGCTGCAAATTTTCGACCCAGGTCGCAAGATTTTCGCCCGCGTGAATGTAGGGAATGTTATCCATGACCGTGACCCAGAGTTTCACCGAGTATGGTTGGCTCGGGTTGGTTTCAATTTGAATAATGTCGACTGCAGCAAGGTTTGACCAGTTATTTGGCACTGGAGTCACGGTGCCCTCCAGCTCACCACCGGCGAAGGGTATATAGGCGCAACCGCCCAGAAACAAAACACAGGCAAAGACAAAGTAGGTCGATCGGCAATTCAGCATAGTATGGCCTTAATTAGCTTTGGGGTTGAGTGACAGATTAGAGATGTTCGACAAAATACCGCGTCTTTAGTGTGTGCAAGTGCAGAGCAGTACCATCACCTTCAACAATACCGTGGCGCCTGTTTGGATAGGCCATCAATTCGAACTGGCGGTTGTGTTTAATCAGTTCATTGATCAAACGTTCGCTTCCCTGATAATGAACGTTGTCATCCCCGGTCCCATGAATAAGCAAGAGTTTTCCCTCAAGGTTCTGAGCGTGAGTGATGGGTGACGCTTTCCGGTAATTGTCCTCAAAATCTTCGAGTAAACCCGAATAACGTTCCTGATAGATGGAGTCGTACAAACGCTGATCCGGAACGGGAGCAAGGGAAACACCCACCTTGTATTGCTCCGGATAACGGAACATTAGGTTGAGTGTCATTGAACCACCACCGGAATGTCCCCAGATACCTGCACGGGTAGAATCAATATAGTCCCAACGAGCACAAATTGCCGCTAACGCGTCGACTTGATCCTGTGCCCCCAGCACTCCCACTGCACCGTAAATTGAACGCCGCCAATCTCTGCCACGTGGTGCTGCGGTGCCCCGGTTATCAATGGAAGCTATAATGTACCCTCGTTGTGACATGAGGATATGCCATAGACTGAGGGATCCATGCCAGCCATCGATAACAGTCTGCCCTGCGGGTTCGCCGTAGACGTAGTTGATGATCGGGTATTTGGTTTTCTCATCGAAATCCGGTGGTCTCAGCATGTAGCCGTCCAGTCTCAGTCCATCTCTTGCTTCCACACTGAAGAACTCTGTTTCCCCGAGGTCTAACTCGTCTATTTTTGAAACGAGCGCCCGGTTGTCCTCAAGCACATGATGAGCCTTGTGGTCGGGCAGGGAAATCAGGGTGTAGACCGGTGGCGTGAAAAAACTTGAATAGGTGTGTATCGCCCAACTGGAATCCGCAGACACCTGGTAGCTGTTAGTACCAGTAAAGCTGGCAGGTGTTACTTGTTCCATTTGCCCGCTGCCATCAAGCCGGGTGCGCTGTAGGTAGCTCTGGGACATATTCCCTGGCGAGGCCAAAAAATAAACCCAGCCGTTAGTCTCGTCCACAGAGATCAGCTTGATGACATCAAATTCACCAGGGGTCAAGTCGGTGAAAGTCTGACCGTCACGTGACACGCGGTATACGTGTTTCCAGCCATCTCTTTCGCTTTGCCAAATAAAAGACAGGGAATCCTCAAGCCATTTCGGTTCGGCTAGAAGCTCAATAAAAGTCTCTTCTTTTTCAGTAAAAGCCTCGGTGATTGCGCCAGTTACAGCATCTGCATAGTAAAAAGTGTTGGTATCCTGCTTGCGATTCATTTGCTGGATAAGTAGTTGTTCGCTGTTGTCAGCCCAGTCCATCCGTGGCACATACATCTCTTTTGGTATGCCGGGCATTGCAGCCCAGACTGTTCTGGCACTGTCGATTGCCACGATGCCGATCTGTGCTGCGGCATTCTCTTCTCCGACTTTGGGATAGGGAATGGCTGTTACAACGGGATACAGTGTGTCGGTGTTATTAATAATCAGAAAATCCCTGGCAGCCCGGGTGTCGAGTTGCCAGTAGGCAATTCGCTGGCCGTCGGGACTCCACCGAAAACCGTCGCGAATACTAAATTCTTCCTCATAAGCCCAGTCAAATAAGCCGTTAATGATTGTATCCGAGGCATCACTTGTCAGTGCTTTGATTTGCCGGGTGACCAGATCTTGTACATAAATGTTGTTCTGGTAAACGTAGGCAAATTTTGAGGCGTCCGGCGAAAACTTGCCAAACATCATACTGCCCGGTTCGGTTTGATCTCCACCCAGTTTCCACAATTCACCATCTGCGGGGCAGAGGACCCAGTAATCACCACGGGTTTTTCGGCGCCAGACGTACTCGGCGTTTGTTTGGATCAGGATCCTGGATTTGTCGTCGGACCATTGATAGTCATCAATGACTAGTGCTTTCGTCGCCCCTTCAGGCGTTAGCTGCTCCAACGAGATTAGTATGGTTCGTTCAAGGGTGGCGGGATCGTATTGCACGATTTCCTCGTAGACTTTAACCTCATCGCCATATCTGTCCTTCTCCAGTTTGGCATTTTCATAACCGGATGCAGTTTCAAGGGCAGTAAATACCGCGCCTTCTTCAGACCAGCGAACCGATCCAGGGCGCCTGGCGTTATATTCCCAATCCCTGAAAATAGCCTCGTTACTCAATTGCATGCTGTTACCTAATATAATTGGGGTCAGGGTAAAATTTACAATTAGCTCACATGAAATTGGATGTCAGCCGATGTTTACCCGTTCGATTTACCTAAATGCTTCTCGTCCGAATATTGGAATAGTTTAACCGGAATCGACCCTAAAAGGTTGTTTGTCCCATTACTGGAAACGACGATGACTACCGCCATTTTTGAGTAGAGGAGCGAGGTAGATTGTCTATTGCCGATGCGTCGAAGCTGACCTGGAAACTGGAGTGGTCTCAGGAATTGAACATACCTGGCATCCAAAATTCGTACTTGTTGCTGAAAAGATTGTGCCTTGAATCCAAGGCGTTCAAGGAGATCGTTCAATCAGGCAAGAAAAGTGGTGGCGAACAATAACGATAAATGTAACTAAAATGTAAATTTTACCCCGACCCCAATTCTTGACCGCAATTCTTCTTGAACCAGAAGCAAATTGAAGTTGACCCCAATTTCATTGCCTGAGGTATGATTGGCTCAATCATTGAAGCGAGAAGGAATAGACATTGAACTCAATACCCCATGAATGGAGCCAAAAAATACTGAGTGCGCATCAAAACAAGCGTGCAAAACCAAATTTGGAATCAGGCGTTGAAGTGTCAGAAGCCTATGAGATACAAGGTAAATTTGTATTGGCCCAGGAAAGCCCGGTTATTGGATTTAAGTCAGCACTTTCATCGGTCCAGGCCCAAGAGGCATTTGAAATGTCCGAACCTGTTTTTGGTGCATTACTGGAAAACTCCGAGGTTAAGTCAGGTTTTGCATTATCCGGGATGGTAAAGCCAATGATAGAAATTGAAATGGGTTTTCAACTCGGAGCCAGTTTGACGGCGCCTGTAAGCGTTGTGGATTTCAATCAGGTGTTTACGGGTGCAATCATGTCTATCGATCTTGCTGAGGTTGCCTTTGAAGGTAGGCCAGGTGGGGTAGATTTGATTGCCAGTAATGCAGCCGGAGGTCGGTTTCTACGAGGACCAAAGTTCCACTGCAGCGACCCGGGTGAAGTGGCGGTTGAACTAAGTTGCGACGGGGCTGTGATTAATTCTGGCCGAAGTGGGGATATTGGCGACCAGCGAGCACTTGCAATTTGGCTGGTGAACCGCGCGCTGTCTCTGGGCTATGAGCTTCGGTCTGGTATGCATATTATGACCGGGGCGATTGGGCAGATATTGCCGGCGAACCCTGGTAATTATCAGGCACGTTTTGGTGATCATGGTGTATTTGAGTTTAGACTGGACTGAAAATTTCACCCTGTCGTATACGCGATGACCCACTCGTCACGAAAACCATCAATGAAGGATGTGTTTGGAATTTCCCTGTGCCAAAGGCAATTTTTCTCCGTTTGCCGGGGTTATACTCCCGGGGTGATGTCATCACGGTCAACTCGAACGAACTCGAGCTGTTGTTCTATTTCGTCCTTTGCCCTGCGAGTATCCATCCGGAAGTGAACGGAAATCCGATCAGTAAGTTCAAGCGCGCTTTGACAAATTTCTATAGCGGTGGCAACTGACCTGTCAGATTGCCGATGGTGATGTCCGCGAACCTGTCTGCCATCGCAGCATCCAACTGACGCAGCCTTACCTGGGGCTGGGGGTGGGTACTGAACAGCATCGAAACCCGGTTATCGCTGCTGGCAAATTCCTCGAAGTGATGCAGTACAGATGGCAAGCCATAGGGATCGAATCCGGCCCGACTGGCCAGTACCACCGCCATCCGGTCTGCCTCAAATTCCGAACTCTGGTCCAGCTTGCTCGACAACAGGCTGGCACCTGCACCCAGCAGGTTGCGTGTCAGCGCGTTGTCACCCTGTTTCAGTTGCTTGCCAAGTTGCCTGCTCCCCTCTGTGACGAGACGGTTTGATAATGTCGCTTTCAGATGATGCCGGGCGACAACGTGGGCGATTTCGTGGGCCAGGACACCTGCCAGTTCTGCCGGGTCAGCCAGGCTCTGGTATAGCCCCGCGGTGAGCAGTATGTAGCCGCCGGGTACGGCAAACGCGTTAAGGTCTGGCGTGTCGATGACCACAAAGTGCCATGGCAGGTCAGGGCGTTCACTGTGGGATGCAATCCAACGACCTGTTGCGTTAACGTAAGCTTGCAGCTCTGGATTGTTCACCGGGGCTGCCAGGGCTAATAAACTTGCCGCGACTTCACGACCTTCAGCAATCTCCTCAGCCTCGTTCGGCAGCAATGCAGTGCCGATGTCTTTTGGTAGCGCATCACTTAGCTTGCCGCGCAGGAGATCCAGGGTGTCGCTTGTTGATGCAGCTAAAACTTCCTGTGAATACAATCCTGTAACCAGAATAAAAGCCGCTACGAGTTTGAGCCTATTCATATTTTCGGCTCCGGCAGATAGGCGACTGATCGGGACTCTAGCCCCAGCTTTCCGGCAAAGCTCGCGGCTTCAGTGCGGGTCACTGAGTATAAATCAGCCACTGCCAGCCTGTCAGGATCCGGTTTTGCCAGGGAAAGATCTTTTGCGCTAAATCCCCTGATACCAGTGGTGGCGGCGACATTACCTGTACCGGAACGTCCGGTTGCAATATCGGCGACCGCCGTGAGTTCCGCTGCACCGGATGAGTCCCCGGTAACCGGTGCTCTCGTCACGTGTAACATTCTGACCCAGCCGCGGTTGCCACCTGTGGCGCTACGATACCAGCCACCCTGACGTTCAAAAACCGTAATAGGTGACTGGTCCGGTAGTTCTGTCACCGTAGCAGCATTAGTATCTGGTGTGGCTTTTAGTTGGGTAGGTCGGGTGACGATACCGTTCCAACTGTCTGTTGCATCGACCGTTTCTGTTTTTGCAGCGGCGTCTGGTGTCCCTGGCTGGGATGCGGGAACTGACGTCGCCTGATCTGCCGGGGTTTGAATGTCTGTTTGGTCAAACGATTGCGCAGCCGCCTGTTCCATTGGTGTTTTTTCTTGCTGGCTTATTGCCGTTTGTTCGGGAGTCGAGGATGGCTCGGTGCTGGTCTTTGGTGGTGTGTTCGGCTGTGTGGTTGTTGGTGCGTCACCGCAGTTCGCAAGACTGATTACCATGGTTGTCAGGAGTGCAAAGTGCCAGGGGTGTCTCACATGCCCCTTTGTTAATATGGTTGCTTTCACTATTTCGGCATTCGTTATTGCCGTTTTCATCGCAGTTCTATTGATGAGTATCATTTCCTTGTCCTTGAGTTTCTTGCAACTTTTGATTATCAAACCAAAATTCCCATTGCACGCAAACGAGATGAGAGATTGGTATCACCCAGCTTGACCACCATGTCAAGAAATGCTGGTGCGGCAAAAATCCGTTGGCTGTTCTCGTGTTGCGACTCCGGTGCCAGTACACGGGTCAACGCATTTCGACCCGGTGCGCGCCAATCCCTGGAATCATCAATGGTTAACCCAAATGTGTCCAGTCGAAAGTGACAGGATTCACCACGTTCCGCTAGCAACTCCAGGGTGGTCTCGAGCATATCTTGTAAATCTTGAAGAACCACAGGGAGCTGTCCCTCGGGCGCCAGCCAGTAGATCAGCAGTGTATCCTGGTACAGAGTGGCAAGCAGGGGGGATTGTTTAAAAATACGCGGTGCGGATACACCAAAATTTGTCATGCCGGCTTGCCGCTGCAACATGGTTCTGATTTTTCGCGCCTCTTTTTTATTGCTGGGGAGGGCACATCTTAGTATCAATACCTGACAGGGATTGTCTATGTCCAGGGCACTTGAGAACAGCGGGTGGCCATTGCGCCTGAGATTAAGGCCCAGGCTATAAAGGCGTACGATAAAAAAATAAACCAGCCCGGCAGCAAATGGTGCAGACAGATCCACAAACAAGGTTGAATAATTCAGGAAGAGAAAAGAAATCACCAAAAATGCGGTTTGAACCACAGTGAACACGGGGTTTAGCAATCGATAGTCAACGTTGTACACAAATGCGGTTGCCAGTAACGCAAGCGCTACTGCGGTCACCAGCACATAAAACCACGGGGGCAACTGGCGCAGGCTGTCGCCAGTGTGAAGATTGTCGATAGCCGTGGCAAGGATCTCAAGGCCAGGGTGATTGCGAGACATGGGTGTCGGCTTGAGATCAAACAGAGAGGGTGCAGTGGATCCGATCACTACTATTTTACCTTCGAATTCTTTTGCTAGTGAATCCTGATCTCCCGCCAGCAGGCGTTGGAATAATGGCTGAAAGGCCTTTGTCGGATAAACACCTGGCTCACCCCGCCAGTTGATGAGGATGTCAGAGGTGTCGGGAATGACACCGCCCAGGGCAGACACCACACTGGTTGGCAGGGAGTTAATGCGCCAACCGGCGACATCACGGTAGACATGATAACGTCTGCCAACCCCGTCGGAGCCGGCATAGAGATTGTTAGTACCCAGTTGATTACCCGATAGCCGGCTTTGAAAGTAGGGCACGATCATGGCAACGGTGGCGGCATCAGCTGCATTGTCTGCCAACCGCCGAACACCGGCGAGGCTCGATAATTGGAGTTCACTGAGGTGATCATTATCCGGGTTCAGGCGAATCATTGTGTAGAAGGTATTCGGTGATGCCGCCGCAACTTCCGCCAGGTAAGTATCAGCATCC
>Ga0206123_10003505_pt1 | contig 12916 bp, 10 predicted proteins | sample Helgoland_Spring_2_FD_160086 | JGI IMG/M metagenome (GOLD analysis project Ga0206123, IMG submission 160086) | Pelagic subsurface seawater microbial communities from Kabeltonne, Helgoland, North Sea - Helgoland_Spring_Bloom_20160316_1 | ecosystem: Environmental > Aquatic > Marine > Epipelagic ... | reverse complement strand
AGTTTCAGATTGATCCTTTGATTTTTCTAGTGAGCGTCTCGAAGGGATTCGAAAAATAAATTCGGTTGTACCGATTCGAATCGACATTTCAGGCCGAAGCAACATTTCTGTGACACGTTGGCCGTCGACCCAGGTGCCATTACGGCTTTCGAGATCACGAATCTGCCACTCACCGTTGGAAGCATCTCTTGATATCGCTGCGTGTCCGCGACTCGTGAGTCTGTCAGCTACAACAATGTCAGCCTCTGCTGCTCGGCCAATCGTATTATCTTGGTTCGGGCGAAGTAGGAAGCTAGGCCCATTCCGCTGCGCGATTTGAAGTACTAGTGTCGCTTCGAGTTGGAACATTGAATTTCCCAGGCAGCCTTCTGGTGGCATTGGCGTACTGGGAATTGAGCTGCTCGACATGAAGTCAAGTTCCTAATCAAAGAAGGGAACGATTTTCAAGAAGTTCTAGTATTTTCAAATCGAGTACGCAGACAATTTTCAAAATGACGGTACGATAGCAGGTACAAGACACGAATCCATGAACTAACGTAAAGAGTTTAAATGAACTGCCACGAACCGCAATCTCATCGTAGTGGCAAACTCTGGAAAATCTGTGAAGAACTTGTGATGCCAGAAACAGGGGTAGTTGTTGTCGGACACGGGACAGCGAATCGTGTTGGGGCAGCTGAAACCAAAAGTGTTGTCGCACAAGTTGATGCGATTCTGCCGAATATTCCAGTTGAACTGGGTTATCTGGAAGTAATTGAGCCAACAATTGGAATGGCCGTAGAGCGTCTTGCTGCTCGCGGTTGTAAGAGAGTTGTTGCTTTTCCGATTCTATTGTTTGCTGCTGGTCATGCAAAGCAAGATGTCCCGCAAGCATTGCAGGAAGCAGTCGCTCGTTATGGGCTCAGTGTGATGCAGGCTGATCCACTTGGTCTGCACGAGCAGATTATAAGTCTTGCTCGCCATCGCTTCTATGAGGCAATCGAGGGCCTTGCCCCCATTGAAGGCGGTAGTGAGGCTCTTCTTGTAATCGGTCGAGGATCGAGTGATCCAACCGCCAGTCATCAACTTTGGAGTTTTGTGCGATCAACCTACAGTTCACTGGCGAGTGTTGCGAGATATCGATTTGCAATTAGTTTTGTTGCAGCAGCGAAGCCGACTGTGAGCGAAGCAATTGATCAATTAATGCTTGGTGTGAAAGGGCGACCACCAGTGAAGCGAGTCGTGCTCCACCCGCACCTTCTTTTCCATGGGCATGTGGAGAATCAGGTCGAAAAGTATCTGGAAAATATGCAAAGCCAATTTCCATCGGTGGAGTGGGTGAAAGTGTCTCGCCTTGGGGCTGCTCCAGAAGTTGCAGATGCGCTCGTTGAACGCGGATTGAGATGTCTTTGCGGGGCGAATTGATCTTTAGGCGAAATTTCACATTACCGTTACGTAAAAAAACATCTCGTCACAGGAGCAAAAAATCGTCACAATGGTGTTATGTATTTTGGTGCGGTGGTTAGATCTCGCGTGAGAACGCCCGTCGCAAGAATTCGTATACACATGCTTACGTGTATTTTGGAAGGAGTTTGCTGCGTGGATCGCCACCTACCAGTAGCTATCAGGACCATGCCATTACGTCCCAGCAGAGTGTCAGCTTTGAGCAGACTGTTTTGTGCAGTCCTTATTGGAATCTTGCTGGTGCCTGCACGTATGTCGGCAGATGAACGTGAAGCTCCGACGCCGGGCCCGAATGATCGACAGATTACTTTGGCCGTGAAAAGTTATCTTGAAAGAGAACATTTTCTTCGTAAACCAATAGATGATGAGATTGCGTCTCGTTGGTTCGATACATTTTTTGCAGCGCTCGATCCACTCAAAATTTATTTCCTGCAATCGGATGTCGACAGTTTTGCGGAGAAAAAAACAAGCCTCGATGATCTCGTGCGCAGGGGTGACGTGAGCTTTGCGTATGAAGTTTATGATCGTTTTCTTGAGCGGATTGATGAACGGATTCCGATAGTCGAGGAGCTGTTAAAGGCGAAGCTTGATTTTAATCAGAAAGAGTCCATTGTTATCGACCGTGATATAGCTGTGTGGGCAAAGACACAGGACGAAGTCCGTGATAAGTGGAGGCGGCGAATCAAGTACGACTTGCTCGTTCAGAAGATGGAAAAGGTTGGGCCTGAAGAAGCAAGGAAGAAGTTGCTGCGTCGGTACACCAGTTTTGCAAAGCGAATGCATCAGATGAATGCAGATGAACTGCTGGAGACCTATTTATCTTCGCTCACAAGTTCGCTTGACCCGCACACCAGTTTCATGTCGCCAGGAACATTAGAGAATTTTGAAATTACAATGAGGCTTCAGCTCGATGGTATAGGAGCTTCCCTGAAAGGTGAGGACGGCTTCACCACGGTGGCCGAAATTGTTCCCGGAGGTGCTGCTGACAAGGATAGTCGGCTCAAAAGAAAAGATCGTATTGTTGGTGTCGGTCAGGGCCGTGAAGGAGAATTGGTCGACGTTGTTGATATGAATCTCAATGACGTTGTGAAACTCATCCGAGGCAAGCGAGGGACGGTAGTTCGTCTCAAGGTTATTCCAGTCGGCCAGACAGTGCCCACGGTGTATGACATTGTTCGGGCTAAAATTGAGCTCCAAGACAGTGCGGCCCGTGGTGAAATCATTGAAGAAGGAGTTAAGCCAGATGGTAGTCCTTGGCGTGTCGGCGTAATCAACCTGCCAAGTTTTTATATGGATATGGCGGCTGCACGGCAGGGACGGGCCGACTACAAGAGTAGCACTCGTGACTGCCGGAAGCTGCTTGAAGGGTTTCGTGAGCAAGGAGTCGACTGCGTTGTTTTAGATCTTCGCAGTAATGGCGGCGGCTCTTTGCCAGAATCAATTTCTCTAACGGGGCTTTTTATTGATACAGGTCCAGTCGTTCAAATTAAAGACGCGGATCAGCGCGTGCAGCAATATGACGATTTGGAGCCCGGCGTGGTTTGGGATGGCCCGCTTGTTGTGCTTGTTAACAAGTTTAGTGCGAGCGCGAGCGAAATTGTCGCCGGAGCGATTCAGGATTATCGTCGCGGTCTTGTTATTGGTGATTCAGCCACGCACGGAAAGGGAACTGTGCAAAGCCTGCTTGATCTTGGAAGGCAGCTTTTCCAGCGGTTGCCAAATGCTCCCTCACTTGGTGCATTGAAAATTACAATGCAACAGTTTTACCGTCCAGGTGGACTCAGCACCCAGATGGAGGGCGTGAAAAGTGACGTTGAATTACCGAGTATAACGGACCATCTCCCTGTCGGAGAAGCTGATCTGGATCATGCAATTCCGTTTGATCGGGTTGATGCAGCTGAGTTTACGACAACCGATAACGTGACTGATCCAATGTTGAAGGTTTTGCGGGAACGGTCAGCTGAGCGTGTTGCGGGCGATGAAGAGTTTCTGGAGCTTGCAACAGATATCGCTCGCTATGAGGAAAGAAAAAATGAAAAAACAATTTCACTTTTAGAATCAGATTTTGTGAAAGAGTGGAATGAAGGGAAGGCCGCTGAAAAAGAAGAAGAGAAGAAACAGGAAGAAAATGCGGGGCCACGACGTCCAGTTGTGACACGTGACTTCTATTTTGATGAGGCAATGAGGGTGACAGCCGATTATCTTGCGATATTATCAGGTGCGATGCCATTCATAGCAAAGTCTGGCGGTGATTAGCCACCTACAAGTGTTGAGTAAGATGGGCTAGGCGAACATTCGATTTCGCACGGACTGTCATGAAGATTGCTGGAGAAGTGTTTTCATGGCATCAATTGCAATTGGATGATCGGGTTGTTTCTGTAGGTCGTTCCAGATGCAACGTGCATTCACTCGTTTGTTTCCACCCCGCAGGCGAGTAGCTTCAGCGGCCCACCTTGGTGGTGGACTGTTCGTAACCTCTGCGAGAGACGAGTACCATTCTTTACGACGGATTGGGGTGGTGTCTGAGACGACATAGAGGCTTTTCGGTGAGGGAAGTGCACTGATGTTGCAGATAACAGAGACTGCATCATCAACATGGATCAAGTTGAGCCAACTGTCGGGATCGGCAGGGATTGGCTTGTTTTCTCGAATGTCACTCATTCGCGGCAGTCGGTCGGGTCCATAAATTCCGGCGAGTCGAAGTACGACACCCGGCCCCTTAGGGTGCCTTCCAAGAGCAGTTTCTGCTTCCAGTAATACCTTCCCTGCTTCTCGTGTAGGGCAGGCGGGTGTGGACTCATCGACATCAACAGTTGTCTCATTTCCCCACACACCGGTCGAACTGATGAATATGACACGAGGGTTGTTGGGTATTTGTTCAAGAATGCGAAGGAGTCCGCCGACGTGAACATCGTGATAGCTTGCATTTGCATCTCTATCAAAACCGACCGCCCAGAGAACGGTGTCTACTTCTGGCAAACTTCGAAAGCTTTCTGGTGATTGGTCAGCAGCCGTGACATCCCCGATAATTGGATGAATATTTGCCACCGATAGAATTTGGGCATTCGCTGAGCTACGAGTTGTTGCAAAAACAGTTGATCCGGATTGAAGCCAACGACGTGCAACCCTTTGCCCGAGGTAGCCACATCCAACAATTAATCGAGACGGGTTGTTTGATTTTCTACGATTCATCAAGAGTTGTTTGATTCTTTAGGATACGAATTGTTTTGTGGTGTCACTGTCTTTCCAGCCATGCGCTGAGAATGACCTGAGCCGCAACAGCATCATGCCGCTCTTTTTTTCGACCGCGAGTGAGCCGTGCAGGCCTCAGTAGTCCAGATGCTTCCTGAGATGTGTGACGTTCGTCTTGGAAGACGATTGGCCGTTCGGTGATATCTGATAACCAGGTGGCGAACTTCTCAACTTCAGATGACATTTCACTGTTTCTTCCGTCGGAGTGGATGGGGAGTCCAACAACAAATCCGACAATTTCTTCCTGCTCAACGAGTTTCAAAAAAAACATGGCATCGGACTGTCGGTCTCCGGTTGTTTTATGAACTAGGAGAGGGCTCGCAATCATTCTTTCGGTATCACAAATCGATATACCAATCCGGCGGCGACCATAGTCAACACCGGCAAGTCGACCTGAAGGAAGTTTTGTAGAATTCATTTTTCAGAAAGACTTGTATGAAAAGATTTCTTAGCGAACCGTCCATGCAGCAGGAAACGGAGTGTTTCCTGCTGCACATCCGTATTCTCCATCATACGTGAGTGGCGAACAGGTATAACCAGAAAGCCGTCTGAGCCCTGAAGCTGTGTTTCCGATACGCGAACAATAGCGTCATCGTCACCTTCAAGAAGTAACGAGTATCCCTCGTTGTCACCTTTACCGCCGGCTATAATGCCATACTGGAACGATGGTGTTTGAAGTTCACGACGGATACTGTCCCAGTGCAGTACGAGTTCCCGAGCTGCACCAGACGCCAGGTTTCTAAGCAAGTGATTGCTTGCGGCCAGTCGGGCGAGGTCTGATCCTTGGTTGGGTGGGCCAAGCATTACCATACGATTGATTCGACGGACAATGGTCGGTTCTGCGTCTTGTAGCCACCGCCGCACAACCAGATTTCCCATGCTATGACCTACAAAACTGATGGCGGTTGCTGGCGGTAGTCCTGCGAGTACCCTGCCCAGTGAATCGGCGTGTGAAGCAAGGTCCGCTTGAGGACTTGCATACCCAAAGGTCAGGATGCTCACAGTCATATTTTCTTCAAGAAATGTAACAAGAGGCTTCATGGAACTTCGCCCTTCACCAAGACCATGAAGAACAATGACGGCTTCTTTTTTGACAGGATCTATGTCACCTTCTTTCATAAGTGAGGAGAATTGAGCCGAGCATTCTTTGAGAGTTCCTTCAAGGACAACATGATCATCTGAATCTAAGAGCCGATACGATTTTGACTGGACATGCTGTTGTATTCGCCAGTTACTGACGACTCGTATGTCCGACCATTGCAAGGCATCAGTAGCAGCCGTGAAGTTCTCAAAGATTTTGCTGACCCAGTGTTTTTCACCACTGTCTGGGGTAAGAGATTCCGAGCCAGTAACCTGCGGAATTGCAATGATGAGAAAGTATGATGAGACGACACTCAGTTGCAGTGCAGAGAATATTTTTAGAAATACAGTATCTCTTACAGATATTCGTGCCATTCTTTACTTTCTAACTCAGCGACTACTTTGCGAATATGCTCCTCGTGCGATCTGTCAGCAACCAAGGTGGCATCATCAGTGTGTACTAGAAGGGTATTCTCTAGACCCAAAGTGACAATGAGGTGGTCGTCGCAGGTGTGCACAAGGACGTTCTTTGAATCAATCCCTAAGTGACGACCAACAACAGTATTTCCATTTTCATCGTGTCCTCGTTGCCGAGCGACAGCAGACCAGCCGCCAAGATCATCCCAGGTAAAAGGTGCTTCAATTACGGCGACTTCTGTAGCGTGTTCGAGCACAGCGTAGTCAATTGAAACGCCTTTTATTGCTGCAAATTCCTCTGCAAAGACCTCATTGCGTTGAGGGGTTTCCCAGTTGTTTGCGATACGTCTTAAATGCTCCAGACACGCTGGTTGATGTTCCGAAAGTGCTTCAATGATTGTCTTTGCCCGCCAGACAAAGATTCCGGCATTCCAGAGGAAATTGCCAGCGGCGAGATATTCTTTTGCTACATCGACAGGTGGCTTCTCCCGGAATTGAGCGACGCGGTGAACCGGTGCATCATCTTTTTTGTGCGGTAGGGTCTTTCCCTGTTGAATGTATCCATAGCTCGAGGACGGAGTCGATGGACGAATCCCAAACGTGACAAGTCGATCCGGGCTTTGATTGACAAGCTCATGTGCCTGCAGCAGAGCTCTCTGGAAAGATTCAGTCGGATCAATTACATGATCGCTGGGCATAACTGCCATTGTTGCGTCAGAGTCTTGTTGAAGAACAAGCAAGGCAGCAAGTCCGATACACGGCGCGGTGTCTCGTTTACAGGGTTCACCAACAATTGCAGCTGGCGGAAGTTCTGGTAACTGACTTTGGACAGCTTTTATAAGTCGCATGTTGGTGACAATGAGGGTTCGTTCCGGGGGCACGAGCCCTTGAAGCCTTCCTACGGTGTCTTGTAAAAGTGTTTCTGAGCCTGCAAGCGGTAGCAGTTGTTTGGGTAGTTTTGCACGGCTCGATGGCCAGAAGCGGGTGCCTGATCCGCCCGCCATAATGATTGCGTGAAGCATAAAAAATATTCTCCGAAGAGGTGTGATTTCTAAGAATCCTCAGATTGCCCGGATAATGCGTGGGCCGTCAATGCGGTTTTTTGGGAAAATACCAGACTTTGCAATGAGTCGTAGATCCTCGTCATCAAAAACTGTGGCAGCGTCGAGTTCCACGTTCACACCTGATGCGATAACGATACCAGCTTGTTTAAGATGCCGAATGGCATACGCATTGAGCGCCTGCCGAACTGTTTTGGGTGAGTCTTTGGCAGCACCGGATGGATTTTTTAGCGGCGCAAAACCCTCTGCCGGATCAATTTCCACAACAGTCACACTGGCGGCTAGGGGCATCAAATCAAATATAAATCGTTCAAATTTGAAAGCATTTGGTGCCGATGGCTGAATGGAGCATCCATGTTCATTGATAAAAGGTACTTTTTTATGTGCAATGTGTAACGGAAGCCTTTCTTCGGAGGAAGCAACACTTTCAAGGAACTGTGTTTCGAATGCATGAATCCCAATACTGCCGGCAAAGAATCGCAACCTTCCGTCCAGAAGCCGCTCTGCAGCGATGGGTTGAGGCAAGTCACTATATTCAATGATTCTTGTGACTCCACCAGATTCAGTCACAACGCCAACCCGCTCCTCAGGATCAATCTTCAGGATAACTTGTGTTGAAAGTGAAGAACCAGAGAGCAGATGGTGGCCAAGAAACTCTGGGTCGAGTGGCTTTGCAAGGGGGTTGTCCACCTGAAAGCTTACAAGCGTGCGGCAATCCTGCTGACGAAACCAATCAAGACCACCACTTTCTGCAAGCGCCTGTAGCATCCCACCATGGCCGTCTGGTGCAACTGCAACATGGTCACGTGCATCAAGCAGAAGGCTACCAGTCGTCTCATCAACTGCAGGTAGATTGCCTTGGCAGAAAAAAAAGATTTGATCAGCATCGAGTCCACAGAAATTCATCTCGGCAAGAAATTTACGGGTTGCCGTGTCCGTGGAAGCACTTGTCATAATAGCCAGGGGGATACGGCTTCCAAATCGCTTCTTGATTGCGCTGAGATGTCCGAGGAGCACGTCGAAAAGAGTTGCTTTCGATACTGTTGCGATAGGAAACGTTCCTTTTGGTCCGTCGAATCCAAGCCGAGTGCCCTGGCCGCCTGCCATCAAGATTGCACCTACCTGGGCAGTACGCAGGCATTCATGCCCTCGACTCAGAGCATCTGATGTTGCCGTGTCCTGCGCTCCGAGTGTGTGACAACGTGGTGTTACGGTATTTTCAAAACCTTGTGGTTTTGTGATACTTTTCTTTTCATGGTGGGCTTCGACTAGTTTTTTGCAAGCAGTAACCTCACACCAATCGATTGCTATAAGTTGGGATTGCAGACGGCTGCGTTGTTCCACGGAGAGGTGATCCCAGTAGGCAAGAAGATGCTGTTCCCCGTGTGGTTCTAAAAGATCGAGAAGCGTAGTTGGTGATGGCATGAGTGGTATCGTGCAATTGAAATTAATGCCGGATTAAAAGCCACGAACCCAATTCCACAGCAAGAAGCAGAGCAGGGGGAAAAGAATAAAAATAAGACCATACGTGAAAAGTGTAGTCCAGATATGCTCGGGCCAACGCGCCATGTTCAGTGCATGCCTTGGTTGTGATGTGGTTATGAAGTGCGTGATTCTAACGGCTCGTTCACACTTAGGAAAACAGGAATAGAGGTTCCCTCATCAATTGGTTCTTCAACTCGGCATTCGATGCGAACACCCCACGGTAGTATTTCTGCTGCCGTGACTGAAACTTCCAGGGCGTCGTAGTCGGTGGTGACTTCAACGACAGGAATGGACTGGAATGCTGGGCAAAATCCAATGTGGCCTGTCGTCAAGCGGGTTCCAGCAGAGAAAGCAATCATGAGTTGGCCGCGCAGGTATTCGGTCCCGTCTGACAATTCGTACCGTTCTTGCCAATGGAGCAATGTGTCCTTGAGTCCTGATTGATGCCTTGTTGTTGGCCTGGAAATCGCCTGCTCGCTCAAAAGTTTTTCCAGTGGCACTAACTGCTTGGAGTCTTGTTTTTCTTGCCTGAAAATTTTCCACCATGGCGAGGGGTAGTTCTTTTTACTGGCAAACGGATTCGAGTTGGCTTGTTCAAGTCGTACAATATTGAGTATGTTCTGTCGAATACTTTGTTGTAAATCAATCACTGCTGTCCAGTATGGTGTCAACGACACACGGGCCAGTTCTCCGTCGTGTGAACGATGAGATGGCAGGAATACAAGAGCTCCCGCAAGAGCAATTGTTGCGAACGTGGTAGAAGTAAGAAGAGGGAGCCAAATTCCAAGCGATAGGAGTGTAACGAGAACACTGCAACGAGTCGTTATCACCAACCAGCGAAAGGCAGGGAGCCATTTTGGCCATGCGTTGTTTGCAGCGGCAGTGAGACCACCCCCAACGAGTGCTGCAAGGAATAGCACAGAAATAGATGGTTGAGATGTAAGTCCGCCGGCTATGCGGCGGGAAAGAATGATAATCGCAATAAAAAACGATGTGCCAGCAGCAAGGTAGCTTACAGCATTGGTTGCAAACTTCTGGAAGTCGGGGCACGAACTCTCACCTGTCGCAAATCTGTCCGATCGTACGTCTTGTGAAGCAGGAAGCATGAATGCGTCTCTGATTTATGAACCGATCGCCAATTCTTTTCCCTTAGATGCCCATGACTCACTCAAAGGCAGTGTTGATGTTAGGTGCTGTCCGCATGCCCTTAAGCAACGAGTAGTACTGCTTCTGTTCGTGAGTGTCGTTTTCTAACAGGACTACATGCTTCAGCTTGCTGCAGCTGCCGAGGAGGCAGCGTCTGCCAAAGCACTTGCTTTATCAGTTTTTTCCCAAGGAAACTCGTCTCGTCCAAAATGTCCACCTGCAGCAGTTCGACGGAAGATTGGTCTTCTGAGGTCGAGGTGCTCGATAATGCCACGAGGCGTCAGAGGGAAATGTTCTCGAATGAGTGCGCATAGTCGTTCATCATCAACTTTTCCGCTTCCAGCGGTATCAATGTGAACGCTAACAGGTTCTGTGACACCAATTGCATATGCCAATTGCAATTCGCATCGGTCTGCGAGTCCTGCTGCAACAATATTTTTTGCAACGTAGCGGGCCATATAAGCAGCGCTGCGATCAACTTTCGTCGGGTCTTTTCCAGAAAATGCACCACCACCGTGGCGACCCCATCCACCGTAGGTGTCAACAATAATTTTTCTACCGGTCAAGCCGGCGTCCCCGTGAGGGCCGCCTACAACAAAACGACCAGTTGGGTTGATGTGATACGTAATATCACTGGTGTCTAGGTCGCCTGGAAGTTCTGGCTTTATGATATTTTCAATAATGTATGTTTGAATCTCTTCGTTGGATACATGCGGGGCATGTTGCGTAGAGACAACGATGGTGTCAATTCGTATTGGTTTGTCGCCGTCGTATTCAACGGTTACCTGACTTTTCGAGTCAGGCCGGAGCCAATCTACGTCTCCACCAAGACGAGCATCAGCTAAACGATTCAAAATACGATGCGACAAAGCAATTGGCAGCGGCATTAATTCAGGTGTGTCGTTGCAGGCATAACCAAACATCAGTCCTTGGTCGCCAGCTCCGATGTCTTTGCCTTTATCCGTGTCCTCATTGACACCCATGGCAATATCACCACTCTGTTTGCCAACTGCAACGAGTACCGAGCAGGTGTCTGCAGCAATCCCCATTTCATCATCTGTGTAGCCAACTTCCCGGATGACATCACGAACAACCTGTTGGTAGTCAATCGTACCTCGAGACGTAATTTCACCAGCAATAACTGCAAGGCCCGTTGTAACCAGCGTTTCACAAGCAACACGACTGTTTGGATCTTGGGCGAGGAAGGCGTCGAGGACTCCGTCCGAAATTTGATCCGAAAGTTTATCCGGATGTCCCATGCTGACCGATTCACTCGTGAAAAGATACTTGCCACTAGCCACTTTGGATGCCTCTTGCAGTTAAAGGAAAAGGCGAATGATTATCGCCGAGTCGTATTCTATCTGAATTTCAGTATCGGGGTTTTGGGCCAAACAGACAACCGTGAGGATCAAATTACGGGAAGGAAGTCTAAAATCCTTGAGGCAGTCAGTTTGGTGCCGCCTTGGTTTTTTTCAATAAGTTTCTTCGCGCATAGGCCAATCTTTTTGGAAAACACTGGATCGATAAGGCACTGAGTGACAAATTCAGTAAGTTCTACCCCGTTGTGAACAACAATAGCAGCCTCTGCTCCGAGGAGTTCGGATACTTCGGTACGGAAGTTTTTTGTGTATGGCCCGAAACAGACGGCGGCTCCGTATGCAGCAGGCTCGAGCATATTTTGGCCGCCACGGAGCCCATCAAGGCTACCGCCAACAAAGGCCACGGTTGCAAGACCCCACCAGGCTGCGAGTTCACCAGTCACATCCACAAGAAGAATAAAGGACTTCTGCGTTAGCTGGCTTCCTTGGTCGGTGAGCCTGCTTCGGAAATACCAGGGTATGTGGCAAGCGTCGGGCTGCTGCAAACGAAGTGTTAACCAAGCAGCAATCTCGCGTGTTCGTTCAACGTGCCGAGGAACAAGAATGAGTTTAAGGCCAGGGTGTACTTTCTGTTGTTGCAAGAATGTTTCAACGGCGAGTGATTCTTCTGGCTCCTGAGTGCTTCCTGCAATAAAGACTAGGTCATCTCTGTCGATACCAGTAATTGTTCTGAGCTGCCGGATTTCACTATCGTGTTCATCGCCGTGAATGCCATCAAACTTTAATGAGCCAATGGTTTCCACGCGTGGAGCCCCAAGGTCCGTGAAGCGATCTGAATCCTCTTGGGAACGAGACAACACAAGTGATATCCGCTGGACCATGAACGCTGCGATGCGTCCAAGTCGCTTATAGCCTTGGTAACTCCGCTCACTCATGCGGCCATTCACAACTACAACAGGAATTTTGCATTCTTCTGCTAGTCGTAACAGGTTGGGCCAGATCTCCAATTCAGCAAGGACAAGCACATCCGGCCGTACTCGATTGAGGGTCTGTTTGATTGCCCAACTGACGTCTAGTGGGCACGGGAAAACATGGTCTTGCTCATGGGTTTTGGTCGCGACCTCAAGTCCGGTTGTTGTCGAACTTGAGACGACACAATCAATGAGTTGATTCCTTAGTTCAGCTTGATTCTGCAGTTCATTCACAAGGGGCCGGATAAGTTGTACTTCTCCGACGCTTACGCCGTGCAACCAGATTCGGCAATGGTTCTTCGGGCAATCGGCCACACGGACTCGCCCAGTGAGCCGTTCTCGAATTGCGGCAACAGGCCGTTTGCCCGAAAGCCTTCGCCAAAGAACCCAAGGCAAGGCAGCGATACCCACCAGCAGATAGAGCAGGTTTAGGGCTATCACTACACCTCACCTAGTCAGCCCGCGGACGCACTCGCGGAACGGGCACAACAGTTTTTGTACTTTTTGCCGCTACCGCAGGGGCATGGATCGTTTCTTCCGACCTTTTGGCCACTATTACGAATCGGCTGGATCGGGCCAGATTCGCTGCCATCTGCCATCTGTCTTTCAGGCTCTTCAAATTGTGAGGCAGAAGGCGTGTCTTCATGGATAGCGGCTGTTTCCCGCCAAGTGCTTCGAAGAGCATCTTCTTCGACCTGTTCAATTCGGTAGACGATATCAATAACACGTTCATCAATACCGCTCC
>Ga0206123_10003498_pt1 | contig 12933 bp, 6 predicted proteins | sample Helgoland_Spring_2_FD_160086 | JGI IMG/M metagenome (GOLD analysis project Ga0206123, IMG submission 160086) | Pelagic subsurface seawater microbial communities from Kabeltonne, Helgoland, North Sea - Helgoland_Spring_Bloom_20160316_1 | ecosystem: Environmental > Aquatic > Marine > Epipelagic ... | reverse complement strand
ATCAAAGGCTCTCTCAACCGCCCGGATGCCACCGCGGAATCCATCACCGACGGTTGGCTGCACACCGGCGACGTTGCCCGAATCGACGAAGACGGCTTTATCTTCATTGTCGACCGGGTTAAAGACATGGTGCTGCGGGGCGGTGAAAACATTTACTGCGCCGAGGTTGAATCTGTCATCTTCAAATTCGACGGCGTTGCTGAATGCTCGGTATTTGGCGTCGACGACGACAGACTGGGAGAAGAAGTCGGCATTGCTATCTTCACCGAACCAGGCAAAACCCTCACCGCCGAAGGTATTCGCGAACACTGCGTTGAGCACATGGCCAAGTTCAAGATACCAAGATACATCTGGTTGCTGAATGAGCCATTGCCAAGAAATGCCAGCGGCAAATTCCTGAAACGGGAACTAAAAGAAATACTGGATGTAAAAGACGCAATCTAGCGGCTTACTTTATCCAATCCCACCGGCTGCTTTCTGAAGCAAAGCACGCTGGTGGGAATTTCACCCACCAACAGCAAACCCGCCTTTGACTCACCTCAGCTTTCGCACTTTTCAACGCCAGAATAAAACATCGCCCTCCTGATAATTTGTTAAGATACCTACCTGGTATCATCCTAAGGACCTTGGCGTGAAAAAGAGCATCGTAAAAGCAAAACTGGCAAAAAACGAACCCGTACTAATCACACAGTTACACCTGACCGATGGCTCACTGTTTGAGATGGCAAGCCTCATGGGATTTGACTGCCTGTGGATGGACCTTGAACACCACACCTACAGCGATGAAACCGCCGCGAACCTTATGCGCGCCGCCCGTGTCGGCATGTCCGATATTATCGCCCGTCCCGCCAAAGGTGAATTTATGCGCATGGGCCGACTGCTGGAAGCTGGTGCCAACGGTATTCTTTATCCTCGATGTTCCACCGCAGAAGAAGCCAAAGAAATTGTCAAATGGGCCAAGTTTGCGCCACAGGGCGAGCGCGGCTTCGACGGCTCCAGCGGCGACAACCCTTACCGGTTTATGGCTGCAGGGGAATACGTTGAAGCAGCCAATAAAGAAACATTTATCATCGCGCAGATAGAAGAACCAGGCGCCATCGACCAGGCAGAAGCTATTTGCGCCGTCGAAGGTATCGATGGCTTGATGCTGGGTCCAGCAGACTTCAGCATATTAGCGGGCATCCCCGGACAGGTGGACCACGAGCTTGTCACCGCCGCCAGCGAAACCATCGCCAAAGCGGCAGCTGACACCGGCAAACACTGGGGCCGCACCAGCACCTCTTTTGAGAAAACCAAAGAATACATGGACATGGGTGCACGACTCATCTTCCAGGGCTCTGACCTGATGGGACTTAAAGCGATGCTGCAAAAACTGCAGGATGATGCCGCGCCATTAGGATTTACGTTTCACGACTAATAATTACGTTAACGCCAAAACCCCTATTAGAGGACACCACATTGTTTGAATCACTAGACAAAGCCCCCGCTGATCCAATCATGGGCATCACCGAGCTTTACAACAAAGACACCAACCCTAACAAGATCAACCTGTCGATGGGTGTATTCAAAGACGAGCAAGGCAACACGCCACTGCTGCAATGTGTGAAGCTGGCTGAAGCAAAAATCTATGCTGCCGAAAATACAAAAGCCTACAGTGCCATCGAAGGCTTCTCGGCATTTAATGATGCCGTGTTACCCCTGATATTTGGTGCAGACCATGAAGCCGTCACCAGTGGCCGCGCAGCAACGATTCATACACCGGGTGGCTCTGGTGCGCTTAGGGTCGTTGGTGATTTTTTAGCCAAGCTGTCACCCAGCAAAACCATCTGGATAAGCGACCCCACCTGGGTCAACCACATCAACATATTTGAAACCGCCGGACTTGAAATTAAAAAGTATCCCTACTTCGACAAGGCAACTAACGGCCTTGCCTTCGACGAAATGATGGCAACACTGGCAAAAATTCCAAAAGGTGATGCGGTCCTGCTCCACGGTTGCTGCCATAACCCTACCGGCGTTGACCCCAGCAACGAGCAGTGGCAACAAATTGCTGACCTGGTTCACGGCAATGGACTCATGCCAGTACTCGACTTTGCCTACCAGGGATTTGCAGTGGCATAAGGGAAGACGGCGAAGGCCCACTAAAACTGGTACAACCCGGCAAAGAAGTATTAATCTGCGGCAGCTTCTCGAAAAACTTTGCACTCTACAACGAACGCACCGGTAGCCTGACCGCCGTTGCTGCAGACGCCAATGCAGTTGACATCGCCACCAGCCAAATAAAATCCGTCATACGCTCAATCTACTCCAGCCCACCCGCCCACGGTGGTATTATCGTTAGCACCATACTCAATGACCCGGAGCTGCGCACCCAATGGGAAGGCGAGCTGAAACAGATGCGCGACCGCATCCAGGACATGCGACAGCTACTCGCGGATACCCTGACAAAAAAAGGTGTGGGTGACGACAATTCGTTCATCACCACCCAGCGCGGTATGTTTAGTTTTTCAGGGTTGAGTCCCGAACAGGTGGAACGGTTAAAAAATGAACACTCTGTTTATATTGTTGGGAATGGTCGGATAAATGTTGCGGCGATTACGCCTGATAATTGTGATGCCTTGTGTGAGGCGATTGCGGCGGTTTGGTAGGGGAGGGAATGATATACAATACCATTTCAGTGAGTCCCATGAGTGTATCACTCATAAAAGTCATATATAACTTGGACTGACAAACATCCATTAAGGAGAACTAGAAGACCAATAGGATGAAACGGTGTTGTATCTTGAACCGAAAAGCCCGAGAAGCATCGTCTTCTTGACAATACAAATTAGACTTTAGGTTAGAGGAGTTTTGATTGAAAGCGTTTATTAGTTACTCACACAAGGACAGAGAATATTTAGAAAAATTTCAGAGCCACTTAGTCACACTTAGGAACAATGGAATTTTGCATGACTGGAGCGATTCAGAGCTAGTAGTGGGCGACGAGTGGGATCGTGAAATTGTCCAGTCGCTCGTAGAAGCTGATCTTGTCTTTTTTATAATAAGCGTTGATTTCTTGAATTCTGCTTACATCACCGATACGGAACTTGCCATAACTTTGGCTAATCTAGATTCAAAACGAGTTTTCCCTATTATTGCAAGAAGTTGCGATTGGCAAGAAACGCCACTAGCAAAATTTGATGTATCCAGAAAGGGAAAACCTCTCGATTTAGCGGAAAATCTTGATGCTGCACTAATGGAAATCGTATCTGAAATTCGTGCGCTAGTAAAAAAATTAGCTAAGAGTGAAATAGAGTACCAGCCTGAGTTGATTGGAATAGAAACAATTGACATTCAAGATGAGTTTAGAGAAACGCTCAGATCGACTGGAGTCGTCTTTGATCATCCACGAGCTGAAAGCATCTATCTCGATGACATTTTTGTTTACCCAGACCTACGCAAACTTGACGATGAATTTGATCGCGTTGATATGTCCCCTTCGGCAAAAGTGATTGCAGACCCAAGCATACTCGGCTCGGCACTAATTCTAGGTGAAGAACAATCAGGAAGGACTGCTCTGGCAAAGATGATATTTCTTGAATACTTGCGAAAAGGCTTTGCGCCGCTTCTAATTGATGGCTCTATCATTAACAGAACTGACATTAAGAGGCTCTTAGCTCCTGAGTTAAAGAAACAATATTCAAACCTCACTAGCAACACTTATCTCAGTAGTGGTTTCAATAGGCTGTTAATTATAGATGATTTTCAAAAGGCTTCACTCAACGAACGCTATGTAAACAAGTTCCTAACAAATATTGCACATGATTTCAAACGCATTGTAATTCTTGGTGACACTAGTCTCAAGTATGTCGAATCTGATCACTACAATTTCGCTGACTACAGAAAGTACGAGATTCTTGACCTTGGTCATAGAAAACGTTCAGAGCTAGCTGTGAAATGGTACGAGATTGGTCAAGAAGAGACTATACCTGCCGCGGAGCTTGCTCGATTGGAGGATGAAGCAAAACGTAGTATCGACGCAATAATTAAGAAAAACGTAATACCCAGTAGACCAATATTTGTACTGACCGTAATCCAAGCACTAGAGGTCACCAGACCTAGTGACCTCAAACTGTCATCATATGGTCATTGCTATCATGTCCTCATTGTAAAGGCTTTGGAGAAAGCGCGAATTCAACCAGATGATTTTGATACTTACATCAATTTCCTTACCCAGCTTGCATATTTTATTTTTAACGCACAAGAGACATCACTAGATGAACAGCAAGTTACAAAATACCTTGAGCAGTATGATTTAGTCTATTTGGCAGAAAGTTCATTAGACTTGTTAGATACGCTTGTACTATCAGGACTACTAAGGCGCATCGATCAGAAAATTTCTTTTGGCTATAAATATATCTTTTACTTCTACTGCGGAAAATATCTTTCAGAGCATCTACATGAAAAGAGCCTCAAGCCGGTCATTAGTCACCTTGCTTCTAGAATGCATAAAGAAGCCGATGCAAACATTCTTATCTTCACACTACACCATACAAAAGATCAAACTGTAATCGATACGATACTCGAACGGACGTCAGCGATATTTCCAGATCGAGAGGTTGCAAGCTTGGAAGGCAATAGAATTAAGTTTATGGAGCAGTACATTCTAACATTGCCAGCCTTAGTGATAGAGCAAAAAAACGTAGAGCGAGAACGCACTCAACAACTGATTGAATCCGATAGAGCCGAACTTGAGTCAGCAAACGATAGTCTGGGTGATTCTAGCGATAATGCAGAGGAACTTGAAAATAGCGGAATGATTGCGGAAGTAAATCGATCAGTGAAGGCTGTTGAAATTATAGGTCAAATACTCCGGAACAGATCCGGTTCACTCACAAGGGTGCAACTCAGACAACTTGTAGAAAGTGCCTATGGATCAGGCTTGCGGTTTCTGGACAGTTTTCTAGAACTCTTGTCTGATGAAAGAGACGAGCTAGTCGATATAATTTCGCAAATTCTGGAAAAGGACCCAAGCATTCCGGACACAGTAGTAGTGCGCCAGGCTTCAAAGGAATTCTATAACATAGCCTTAGGCTCATGCTTCGGCGTGATAAACAAAATAGCAAATTCAGTTGGGTCTGAGAAACTCCTCCCTGTTTTAGCACAAGTGGTCGAGGATGCCCCCACGCCCGCAAATAGTCTGATTTTAATCATCGCAGAACTAGAATTCACTAACCGATTGCCTCAAAGCAGGGTTCTGAAATTTAAACTGGATTTTCAACAAAACATCATCGCGCAGAGGCTATTGAAAGAAACAATGGTGCGTCACCTCTATCTTCACTATTTAAAAGTTGAACAAAAACAGTGGATATCGGAAACATTAGGGATCCCAATGTCATCTCAGCGCCTTCTCGAGAGCGACGATAAACAGAAGCTACATACCAAGTCGCTCAAATAGATAGGGATACCAACTCAAACAAATGGAGTCAGGGTGAAACTTACTGAGTAGTCACCTAAAGCATGGCGCTAAACTCATTCTACCCGATGAGAAACAAAGAACTCTGAATACTTAAAAAGTAAAACACTCGGCTCCTGTTTTTCATCCTTTGGAATGGCAAGAACCTTCATAATCCACCATTATCACATCGAAATTATATTGGAAAAGCTTATCCGAGACTGCGCATAGGCAAACTCAGCTTATAAGTCACTACTTTAATTTTCATTGAAGGGGTTCATCGGCAATGGAAATAAGATCAGCACTTTAACCGGGTTAAACACCCAAGATTATTTTTATAGACAACACTCATCCAAGCCTGATTATGCCTGCAATCCACAGCGCCAATATTCAACCACCCACATCATCAATCCACCCCTGAAATTGTTCGAGCGTTCGTTCGTGTCGCCTTTTAATCTTGAACGTATCACAAATAAATTCGACCGGGGAAGTCGGTGCCTGCTGTAACGCTAGCCGCGCCAACCCTCTAACTTCAGGATATGGTATGTCTGCCCAATCTCGATCTTCGCCGAAGGCATCAAGTCCCCGCCATGGAATTTCGTCTGTCACGTCTGCCGATGTAAGCCAAACCACTGGTTTGTGTACTCCGTCTTGTTTTAAACCCGCCCAGGGAGTGATCAAATCTGTTAAGTAATTGATCTGTTTCTTGCTGGTTCGGGCAAGCCCATGAAGGTTCGCAATGTCTAATGCGAGTTCGTGAATCGTAATTCCATTCTTTTCTGCCAAGATAACTTTAGCAATATTTGCTAATACTGATTTATGACCGGGATCGAAATAGTGAGATTGCTCATACTCACGGAGAACCCCGGGAAGCTGCTCAATTACGCTTTGCGTACTAACGTCTTCATTGTCGAGGACTGAAGCATTTGTTTCAAGTTGAGAAACAACCTCGCGGTCGTCATTATGAGCCTCCTCCCTTGCTCTTTGCTCCTGTCGATCTTCCGCCAGAATAATCTCAAGTTGGCTCTCAATATTCAAGATTGCTTCCTCAGGGTCACGGAAGTACTCGGTGGACCACAAGCGGATTAATCGCCAGCCAAGATTTTCAAGTACAAGATGTCGAACTCTGTCACGATCTCTGGCTGAGGGTGAGCTGTGATAAGTCGCCCCATCGCATTCTACCCCAGCAAGATATAGACCAGGGGAATCAGGATGAATAACTCCCAAATCAATCCGAAACTTACTTACGCCAATTTGTGTCTGAACCCTCCAACCTTTTGCTCGAAGTGCTAACGCGACCGATTGTTCGAACTCACTATCAAATTGATCTATGCCATGTGCGGCTATCGACTGCGCTGCTAATGCAATTGGCCCTTTTTCAGCAAACTCCAGATAGTGTTTTAGATGTTCGACCGCTAAAGCTGATGACCGACTTAGGTCTATCATTGAAGAATCAAAGCTTGAGAAAACCAATACCTCAGTCGTTGCTCGAGTTATTGCCACATTCAGTCGTCGTTCACCTCCAGCCTTATTCAGCGGCCCAAAGTTCATACTCATGGTGCGGCCGTGCAGCTCTGTTGGTCCATATCCTAAACTGATGACAATGACATCTCGCTCATCCCCTTGAACGGATTCCAGATTTTTGACAAATACGCCGTCATAGGAATCCGTTGACTGAAAGTAAATTTCAATTTCAGGATGCTTTCTGCGAGCCTCATCAAGCAGATCTTCAATCATTCGTTGCTGTTCTGTATTGAGCGTAACAACGCCGATACTTTTTTGACTAGATAGAGGGTCAGCCAGCCGCCGCACAATCTCATCTGCGACAGCTTGGGCTTCAATTGGATTGTTCCTTCCCTTACCTTTGGTATAGACACCATCAATTCGATGAAGTGTCACAGCTGAAGACTTGGTATTTGCAGCGGGATATGTGATTAACGAATTTTCATAGTATTTGCTATTAGAAAAAGCGATCAAAGTTTCGTGACGGCTTCGATAATGACCTTGTAGGCGGAGATGCGGCAAGCGAGCTGCCAGCGCTTGATCCAATATGGATTCCAGATCATCTTCATCAGGGTTGTCGGCATCAATTGTCGTGTTAAAAAAATTAGTCGGCGGCATCTGCTTTGGGTCACCGACGACAATGACATTTTTGCCTCGAGCTATGGCTCCGACAGAATCCCAGGTAGTCATCTGCGAGGCTTCATCAAAGACAACCAGATCGAATGCATTAAAATCGGATGGGAGAAACTGTGCCACAGAAAGCGGGGACATCATCAGACAGGGACATAGATCCAACAGTCGTTCTCCCATTTCATCAAACAGTGCTCGAACAGGTTTGTGCCTTGTTTTTTTCTGTAGCTCTTTAGCCAGAACTCCAAATTCTGTGGGACTATCTTTGGAGAATGGGTCAGGCGCTTTTTCTGCAGCCAGTGCTGCTATGTATTGACCGGTAGTCTGCGCAACATCAGCATCAATTTCTCTAAACTCTATGATTAGTTGCTCATGCGATGAAGCTTTAAACTCACGAAGACGGTCACTATTATCAATCATCTGAGGACCAAGCCAGCGGTAAAAAGCTGTCTGCACTTGAGCTTCTGCTTCTTCCGGTAAAATACTTCGTGACTCGAGAGCTTCAGCCAAAGCGTTCAAATGGTAGTTTTCCAGATTACTTTTGGCTTCGATCCACTCACTCCAATGTTTAAACTTCGCAGCACTACTAATTAGGTCATCGATTGTTTGATTCAATTCATCGAAAGACATCGCTTTGTCAAAGACCAACTCAAGACTCGCAGCAGCATCAACAACATCTGCATACGTCTTCCACTGGGTTTCGAAATCTATTTTCTGCTTATTGACTTTAGAGCTTTCTAGAAAATCGCGACCGTCTACAAGATTAGATTTCACCGCCGTTAGCACCTTCGCCGGTTCATCCGTGAGGCCAAGAATATCTGAAAGCGCGCGGTAGGCAGCGTTGCCACCTGTCAGTGCCTCGTTCAAACTTGCAGCACTTGTATCCCATCCACGCCAAATGTTGTCCTTCTCAAAGGGTTGGCTTAACGCGGAAATCGACGTCTGCAACTCGGCCGCTTGTTCGACAAGTTGCAATGATTCAAGGTCTGCTAACTTCCCATACCCCAGCGCTTTAGCTGAACGATTGATTTTATGTTTTGCGAAAAAACTACGGAACCAGCTATCCTCGCTTTCTCTGAAAGAAACAAGCCAGTCTCTAATTGGGGTTTCCGCTATTATTTCTGGCGTTACCTTAGATCCAATCTTGATCACACATTCATCATAAGCACTTTTTTTGTCTCGCAAACTTTCCAGGTTCGCTAGTAAATCGCGAACCCCGGTTGCAGCGATGTAACTAATTGGATTAGCTTCAGCCGCACTGATCAGGTGAACCAAGGAGTTAACTCGCTTCAGGGTTGATACTGTGTTCTGATCAGAATCAATACCAAAAGTTGAAGCTAATGAATTCGCAGTGGATGGTAATTCTGCTATTGCTGCCTTATATTGCGTTAGACATTCCACCACACTTGTTTGCCAGGCAAACGACCATTTCTTGGCAACAAGGGCGCTAAACCTTGAAGCGTCCAGATCGGAAACATCATTGTATGCGATTGCTGCCATTTTGCTAACTTGGAGCATTTGCTTCAGGTCTTCCTGACTCCCGACCGGGGAAGATTCAAAACCCAGCTGCCAGTCAAGCTTTAATGAGTGAGAGTCTTGATAAAAGACATCACGAGCGATCGCTTCACGAACAGACACGCCAAATTTAGATTTCTCATGGAGTGCATGAACAAACTCATTTAGGTGTGTTCGCTTATCTTTAAGTGACTTAACTGAATCCAGCCACCCTTCACTTTTTGCCGCTTCACGTGCTGCAGTCGCGCGCCTCAATTGTTCCAGAACTGCCTTTTTGTTTGCCTTGTTACTGTGTAGCTCCAGGCAAAGATGATCCAATCCAACTTTCTCCATACGTCGATAGACGACATGTAGCGCCGCCATTTTTTCAGCAACGAACAGAACCTTTCTTCCCTGTGCGATATTATGGCAGAGGATATTCGCGATGGTCTCAGATTTACCCGTACCTGGCGGACCCTCCAGCACAAAATCCTGAGACCTTCCTGATGCCTCTACCGCCACCAATTGAGAGCTATCGCAGTTAAGTGGGGTAAATACTTTTTCCGGATCAATTTTTGCGTCTACATCAGTTGTTTTTACAAAGCTACTATCCTGGACATAAGCTTCCTGCGGGCGGTCTACTAAGTGCTCTACAAAAAGGTTTTGTTTTAAATCTCCGATTCGATCCTTCAGGTCTTTCCACATCAAATATTTTGCGAAAGAGAATGAAGACAAAATAAGTTCTTCTACTACTTCAAATCCTGGCTGCTCGGCGATTGCAGCACGTACAGTGCTCCAAACCAATTGAACATCTACACCCGATTCATCCTCAGGCAAAGCATCTCGAAATTGATTAAGATCAATACTATGCACGGTAAACAAGAACTCAATGAGGGTCATATTAAAGATGGGACTTTCATCAGGGATTTGACGAACTCTTATAGGCGCTCTCGCACTCTTGCGAGTTAGTTCAGCTGGTATGAGTATCAGTGGCGCTTTGTAGGACCTGTCGTCATCTGGATTCTCTTTCCACCGAAGCATTCCGAGTGCAAGAAAAAGTGTATTGGACCCACCCTCCTCCAGATCATTTTTGGCCTTTCTAAGAAGTGTAATTGAGTTTTTTTCCAACCTGGGCGCCGACATATTTGCCAATAGCACACTTTTTTCAAGCTGGGCAAGCGCATATTCCTTATGCAGATCAGAACCAGCTTGCAATCTAAAAGCTGACTCGCTCCGCGTATCGTCATTCAACGGACTTTCTTCTGAAGAAAGAAATTTGAAGGAAACCCCATCCGCCAAATTGTCTTCCATTGCACCAATGTCAGGACAATAGAGTCTCAAGGCAACAGCCCTGTCCTTTAAAGCCAAGAGAGGGTTTCGCTTTGTAAGATCCAAAAGTTTACGCTGCCAGGCGTCAATTCTGGTCTCAGGTGTTTCATCAATAACCTGTTCATCAGCACCAACCGGTGGCAGAGGAGGAATTTTTGGTAACGCGAGCATCTGGTCACCATCTGCAACGGACTCCTCGCTTTTTTCCTCGACTGAAGACAGAGGCTTTATATGCCGGGCTCGAGCTAGCTTAATATCGATTACATAGACAAATTCGTCTTCGTTGTCCTCACTCAGCAACTCTCGTCCCTGCGCTCGAGCTTCTTCGAAAGTTACGGGTTGAGAATTTGTCACCAGTGTACTTTCGAAGAACACCATATCTCGGGAGTCTATTCGCTTACGGAGATCCATCGGATCATCATTTGCCAAAATTGGAAAACGTTCGTCTATTAGCCAGACCCCGACGAATGCGTGAGTTTTACCTAAAGCAACGACAGGGTTGAGCCCCATGAGTTCTAGACAGCTTGCAAAAAGTAGTGAGGTATCTAAACATGCGCCAAGTTTGGAGGCGCTAATGTCAGCGGCTAATCGAATCCGTTGACCCTCGCGTGCAAACCCTTGAGGGGGACTCACGTAAGCGATACGTTCTGAAAATATTACGTTCCAGAGTGCAGCGACCATTAAGTATGGTTTATCTCTCGTGTTAGATTGGTAGCCGTCGACACTCCGACCATGTCCCGCTTGTTCCAACACTTGACTAACCTTGCGGACCAGCGACTCAACGTACACGCCATTAGGCTTAACAAAAGCCGCCAGCAGGTCTGGTTGGCGGCTTTCTCCACCCCAATAGTTGGCTGGCAACACAGCGACAGAAAGCGTTATCTCCTCGAGTACATGTTCAGCTTCTTGTTCGGCAAAAACTGAAAGCGTAATTTCTACCAGCACTTCTTCAGTTAGCTCAAACAAGGTATTGCCTGAAATACCGAGCGAACGTTGTTGCAACGTAATTGATTGCCCTGCTGAAATTTCGCCGATTTCCCATACTTCTGACTCGAATATGGCGGGACGGGAAGTCAACTTTATAGTGAGATTTCGAAACGGTGGTGGCTTTTCCTGTTCTTCACCGACAGGCAAATCAAAATCTAGACGTAGACGCCTGAACAACGGGTATGCATTTTGCTGGGCGGCCAAGGAAAATGTTGAGAGGCAGTCTGCATGAAGCGATAGAGATCTTTTTTTCGTCTGGGTCATTTTGTTAGCTCGACTACCTCGATGAATTGCAGATGTCACCAGTCGCGTAATAATGAGCAGGACCAGAATGGGGTCCAAAGTATGTCAGCTAGCATACACATGTTTTCGTGTAATTTGGAAGCTATCCGTGTAGCTTGCAACATTTCATCAGAGCTAGCTGGTTAAAAAATGACCATGCCATACAACTTTAGATAATGAGGCAATGGAGCTCCGCCAACGAAACGACTTGATGGTTGTTGTTGGAGGACAATCGCCAAGGTATCCTTCAGTAGATCTGATACTACAATAGAGAATTTGGCATCCAAACTTCACTGATTAGGTGGCTTCTCATTTGGCAGCAAAACATAAACAACATCTACGGATAGATATGATTACTCAAAATACTTTATATATTGCTGAACCTCTTTTTTCTGAAAAACTTCAAAAGTTTGACTCAGAGACAGTATTTCCGCCAATTAAGAAAATTGGTATTACCACGGACCACCCGGAACGCAGAGAACGCGAGTTACTTGGGACACTTAGTCCGGTTAAAGTTGCAATAGTTAAAGCCTGGACAGGAATTGACGCCAGGAAGGTGGAATCAATGCTCCACAGTATTCTTGACAATACACGACTTGATGGAGAATATTTTTGGGACGGTAATGAAATACTGATAGATGCTGTCAGTGAATTTATGGAATCATACCATCCAGAAGCTAGGGAAATTATCATCTCAGATGATTCTGATGTTAAGGCAGCGACTGAAGCAGTCCATAAGAAGAACTCACAGCGGATATACACTGAGGTGTCACCAAAGCTTGATGCACTATCGATTCAGCATCACATCACTAAAAGCGGGAAAGGCGTTCGCTTTAAACTAGGAGAGTACAATTTTCACTTAGGCGGCAAAACTGGCGGTAGGTATACTCTAACGATATGGTCTAAAATAAAAAGTACTGAACAAGCGCTTCAGGATTTTCAAGATTCACAGGAATGTTCAGCTACGAGTGCTGAGGATAGCAACAGAATTGCAAGAATACCGATGAGTACTCTCGATGTTGTTTTGGCATCAATTACCCATTATGTGGAAAATAGCAGAGCGTAACAGCAAACAAAAGGACCCTAACCCACCCATTCAGGAAGTTTATGAGTCCTAGATTCGACGATAAACACCTTAAGAGGTATTTTGAGCTAAATCCGGTTGGCGGCTGGATCGCGCTGCATCCAGTTTCAAAAGATTGCCTTAGGGGATTCAGAACAAAACGCATGGCAAAACTTGTTGATGGTCATTTGTTTCAGTTAACAATCGGCGC
>Ga0206123_10003497_pt1 | contig 12933 bp, 12 predicted proteins | sample Helgoland_Spring_2_FD_160086 | JGI IMG/M metagenome (GOLD analysis project Ga0206123, IMG submission 160086) | Pelagic subsurface seawater microbial communities from Kabeltonne, Helgoland, North Sea - Helgoland_Spring_Bloom_20160316_1 | ecosystem: Environmental > Aquatic > Marine > Epipelagic ... | reverse complement strand
AGAGGCTACGGTCGTCCAGAATTCCTTCCTCTGCAACAGTCTGCTTTGCCTTTGCCCATAGATTTTCACCGGTAACACCCACAGCCTGACTAATTGCTCCATAATCGGGCGCCTCTGCCCACAAAGACATGGCCTCAGTAACAAATTTAGCGTATCGATCTGCAACCAGGGGGTGCGCCCCTCGGAATTTCTCCAGACGTAACTCCTCGATGGTCAAGGGCAAATGATTGGTCCTGGCAGAAGGAGCGGCCATAGCGCTATGGGTAGACCAGGCGATTGAACCTGATAACAAGATTGCAGTAAGGCAGGTGGCAATATTCGGCATTAAACTGATCGCTTATAGTTATGGATGTAATTTGTCCCACGGGAAGCACAGGTTTACAAAGCTGTACCAGGGCCGGCAACTCGTCAGGATACAGATTACTTTGATGGGCGTTCAATTGGTGCATCTATAATCCGACTGCTTATACTGCACCTTCTAAATGGGATTGATAATTCATGAGTGAACAAGATACCTCAATCAGCAAAGAAGGCCAACTACACCCAAGCTGGCAAGCAAATTTGGCAGGGGAATTTCGGCAACCTTACATGCAGTCGCTGAAAGCGTTCCTGCAGAGCGAGAAAAAGCAGGGAAAAGTCATCTTCCCCCAGGGTAACCATTACTTTAATTCGTTGAATCAAACCCATTTTGATCAGGTGAAAGTAGTGATTTTGGGTCAGGATCCCTATCACGGAGACGGCCAGGCACACGGTTTGTGTTTCTCCGTCAATGATGGCGTGAAGCTGCCGCCTTCATTACAGAATATTTATAAAGAAATTCAATCTGATTTGCAGTTATCCCCGGCACACTTTACCTCGGGTTGCCTGCTGGGCTGGGCTGCCCAGGGCGTGCTACTTCTAAATAGTGTGTTGACGGTAGAGCGTGCAAATGCGGCATCCCACCAGGGAAAGGGCTGGGAACAATTTACCGATAAGGTGATTGAAGTATTGTCAAAAGAACGGACAGGGATTGTATTTTTATTGTGGGGTAGTTACGCACAAAAAAAAGGTGCGATGATTGATCGAACAAAACATCTGGTATTAACAGCGCCACATCCATCGCCACTTTCGGCCTATCGTGGTTTTTTGGGGTGTAAACATTTCTCAAAATGTAATGCCTACCTCGAGCAGTCGGGGCAGACACCAATTGATTGGTCAGTTAAAACGCCAGAATAATTTCAATTAGCTTAGCAGGCTCTTTGCGGCGGCAACTTCGTCATCGAGTTCCTCGTCCTGAGCGAGTATCACATCGATATTCATACCCAGATTGTCGAAAGCGTGGATACCGGTCCAGTCCATCTTCGCATAGGGATGTTCGCTGCCTGCGTGGGAGTGAAGGTTGGCGACCATAACAATATCGACATAGTCTGCCGCCTCGGATACTCGATCAAATTCATTGTAACTGGATGGCACCTTTAAGAGTTCAGGCGGAAAATCCCAGGCCTCCAGGATCATCCGCCCGAGTTCCGGATGAAGCTGTTCACAAACCAAATCGATCATTGCTTCGTCCCAGTCATTATCGTCTGCCCAGGCCAGGATAGGCAGGACACCAATTTCATGGATCAGCCCGCCGAGGGTGGCCTGGTCAGGGCTTAGCTTTGTGAAATGGGCACACAGGACGTGGGACAGGCTTGCCACTTCCGTACTGTGCTCCCAGGTTTTACGCATTCGATCATCAACCGCATCAGAGGTCGCCTGAAATAGCTGTTCCATGGCGATACCGATGGCCAGGTTGGACGTATAGGCAATGCCCATCCGGCTGATGGCCATTTGAAGATTCTCAACCGTACTAACCCCACGAACCAGTGGGCTATTGGCAACTTTAATAATCCTGGCTGTCAGCGCAGCGTCACTACCAATAACCGCTGCAATACTTGCCGCATCTGCGTTCTCATTTTGGGCGGCCTCGCGTAATCTCAGCGCGACCTCAGGCATGGTGGGCAATACCAGATCATCATTTTGAATGGCGACTAGAATTTCGTTTTTGATTTCGTTGAGCGCTGGTTGCATGGGAGCTTGAACCTTGAGTGTGTAGTTTCGGGTTGCAGGTAAAGGTTGTCATTACGAGTCACTCCTTATGTATAGTCCAGTATTGAAACTTCGGCAACGCAAAAGTCAGGGGAACTGACAGCAAATTTCGAGGCGGGGTGGTGTTTTAACGGGTTTGCTGACTCAGTCGACCTCGCTAAGGCTGATGCTGGCTCCGTTTGCGAGCTGAGCGGTCATATTTGTCATTGCCGGGGTTGTGGGAATGTCGTCATTTTCGGTTGCAGGGCTTTCTGGCGAAGCGTTTTCCTTCGCTTGCACAACCGCCAGAATCAGCTGTTGAGAGGCTGCAACAATGGCACCAACCGTACGCCCCTGACTATTGGTGATTGTGTCTCCGATATTTGCCTCTGCTAAGACAGTACCTCGAAACAATTTACGTTTTAATGCCCCGCGATACTGCATGCGGGCAACAATTTCCTGACCCAGGTAACAGCCCTTCTCGAAACTTATGCCATTAATTTTGTCGTAATTTAGCATTTGTGGGAGATATTCTTCCCTTGTCTCGAAATTTACCCAGGCAATTCCCTGTCGTATTTCAGCCTGATGCCATAGGTCAGCGTCGGCATTTGAAACGGGACTCTTCTGAACCAGATTGGTGTCCAGCCATAGTTCACATCGTTGCAGGTGATTGCCTGGGTTGTCTTCATTGAGGGCAGGGGTGTCCTCCTCGACACAAATAACAGGTCCCAATTCGGATGTATACCAGGAGTCCTTGCCCTCCGGGCAGGTAATTTGCGGACTGGCATCAGGGGTATTAAAAACATAACCATAACAGGTAAATCGATCTGAAAGATTCTCCAGCTTCGCTTTAGAGAACACGATATACTTCTTAAGAAATTCAATCATGGGTTCGACAAGACGCCGATCCATACGAATGAGCAGACCGTCTTCACCAGGAATCAAACGGTAACTTGCCAACATGCGACCTTTGAGATTGCAGGTGGCACCGATTCCCGAATGATTTTGATCCAGGTCATTTAATTCGCAGGTAGAATAGCCCTGGAAAAATTTAATCGCGTCCTTGCCTGATATGCCGAGAAATCCGTATTCAGGGAGATGGATTACATGATTCATAGATAACACCTACATTATTAGCAGCCTCGTTTAGATAAAGTACGACCGGCTTGGAAAGACTTTGGCTATTCCAGACCCGAGGCGAGAAAATTATTTTAAAAATCTTCCCGGGATTTGTTCCAGGCGCCGGGTAGCTTGCAACGGTTAGTTTACAGTTAGTTAAGGTGGAGCGTTATAATTTTTACTTCCAAACTTACAATCAGTCGGGTACAAGTATTGATCCAAATAGGCGCTGTATTTGTATGGTCTTTCAGCATGTCAGCATTAACGGGTGAAATATCATGGATGAATTAGGCAAGCTTAATCGCCTGCGGTGGCGTAGTCGCAGGGGGATGCTGGAGCTTGATCTATTGTTGCTGCCTTTTTTTGACGAAGTCTATCGCGAGTTGGAAGCAGGTCAGCAACAAACCTTTGTTGATATGTTGGAGGAAGACGACCCTGACCTGTTGATGTGGTTCAGCCGTAAAGCAGTACCTGAAAATAAAGAGATGGCGGCGCTGGTGGAGTTTATTCTGAATAGAGTCCAGCCCTAGCCGCTGGACCGGTAACAGTGTGATCGCCAGTGCTGCTTGCAAATCCATGACCCAAAGGTAGCGACCGGTCGATACCAGCGTGACAACACCACGGGTTAGCACTATGAATTTATCACCCACAACTAGCATGGCAACATCGCTGACCTCGCCTCTAACAACACCTCTGACCACGGGGAAATTAAAGATTTGTCCCGGAAGATCCTGGTGTCATTGTATATTCCTGCTGTTTGTTTATTTTGTCCCGGTTTTAGCGTTACTCTGGTTGGACCTTGATCCCTGGATGACTTTTTTTGTGATGTTTTGTCTGGTTGTCAGCTTATGGCACGAGGTCAGCACCCATGGGTTGCGGTCCCATGGTCAGGCCGTCAAAGGTCTGGAATGTGATCAAGGTGTTTGGGTTCTGACGTTCCAAAACAGGGATGTTCAGCGGTTTTCCAACTCGACCAGTGTGGTTGTTCTCGATTGGTTGGTGATTCTGAATTTTCGGGACAAAAGCGCTGGCAAAATATACCTGCCGATATTCATAGACAGTTTGCCAGCACGGGATTTTCGACACCTGCGGGCTTATCTGAATTTGAAACTTGATTTGATTTCATAATGCCGGATCCCGGTTCGGTTTTGGCTTTAGCTGACCACACCTTTAACGACAACTTTAACGACAACTTTAACCACAGGTAGAAAATCTGTACCGGTTTGCCGATAAGGTTAACCAAAAGTTGGCGGGATTAAAATTGTATCAACCGGGTTGTCAAGCAGGTCAGGGTAGTCCAGTGTGTAGTGTAAACCTCGACTTTCCTTGCGCCGGATGGCTGACTGAATGATCAAGTCCGCAACAGTGATCAGATTTCTGAGTTCCAGCAGATCATTTGAAACCTTGTAGTTACTGTAGTACTCGGCCACTTCCTGGTGTAAAAGTTGAACCCTGCGTCTGGCTCTCTGTAGTCGCTTGTCTGTTCTTACTATGCCCACGTAATCCCACATAAAGCGACGTAGTTCCTCCCAGTTGTGGGAAATAATGACGTCCTCATCCGAGTTTGTTACCTGGGATTCATCCCATCTGGGGATCAGCAGGTCGTCCTGCAGGCGCGGACGCTGCTGGCTGATGTGTTTGGCCGCCGCCATGGCAAACACCATACACTCAAGCAAAGAGTTACTGGCCATTCGATTGGCCCCATGCAGGCCGGTAAAGCTGGATTCTCCGATAGCGTACAGGTTGGGAATGTCGGTCTGGCCGGAAATGTTGGTGACGATGCCGCCGCAAGAGTAGTGAGCGGCTGGGACAATCGGAATTGGGTCAGTGGTGATGTCGATGCCAAGTTCCAGACAGCGTCGATAAATTGTAGGGAAGTGTTCCTTGATAAAAACTTCGCCCTTGTGGCTGATATCCAGATAAATACAATCACAGCCGAGTCGTTTCATTTCATGGTCGATCGCCCTGGCGACGATGTCTCGCGGCGCCAGTTCCTTTCGATCATCAAATTTGTGCATAAATTCCGAGCCATCGGGCAGGATAAGTTTTGCCCCTTCACCCCTGAGGGCCTCGGTAATCAGGAATGAACGAGCGTCGGGGTGATAAAGGCAAGTGGGGTGGAACTGATTGAATTCCATATTGCCAATACGACATCCGGCGCGCCAGGCCATGGCAATTCCGTCACCGGACGCGGTATCAGGGTTACTGGTATACAAATACACCTTGCTGGCTCCGCCCGTTGCGATAACCACAAAGCTGGCATTAAATAATTCGACTTCCTGGGTTCGGTTGTTGAAGACATAGGCGCCAACGCAATCTGTACCCGGATGGCCCAGTTTGTCCCGGGTGATCAGGGCTACTGCGGAGAAACTTTCAAAAATGTCGATATTATCCAGTGCCGAGACCTGTTCCTGTAGTGTGGTGGCGATCTCCCTGCCCGTTGCATCCGCGGCATGGATGACTCGACGATGGCTGTGGCCACCCTCCTGGGTCAGGTGGAATTCCTGCTGTCCGTCAGCGGCGGTTTGGGTGTCAAATTTCACGCCGAGCCCAACCAGCCAGGTTATGACTTTGGCACTGTTTTCTACCGTATAGCGAACGACGTCCGGATGGCAAAGGCCAGCGCCAGCGTTGAGGGTGTCCTCAATGTGTGATTCGACGCTATCGTATTCGTCCAGAACGGCAGCAACGCCACCCTGTGCATAATAGGTTGAGCCCTCGTTCATGTGCTCTTTTGAGAGCATGGCAATTCTTAATTGTGGGCTGAGATGTAAAGCCAGGGTCATCCCCGCTGCACCACTGCCAATAATTAAAACATCATGGTGATGAGATTTGCTGCTCAATGTCTGATTCTCCAGGACTGCCAGGGCTACTATGGCCGGGAGGCTACGTGAATTAGATCCCGAGGCTAGCATACCCTGGCTCTCGATACTGGTATGATTAGATCCCCTGTAATCAGAAAAAAACCAGAAAATGTTACAAGATCATTGTCACCAGAACGAACTAATCAATAATTTGACTGTCTATGAATGTATGAAGCAGTTCGGCAACCGATCAATGCCACAAATTACGCATTGTTCGTTGCAGCGTATTGTGAGCCCCTCACTCCACCGTTTTAGTCGCTAGCGGGAGCAGAAGTGGGCCCGCAGAAAGAAACAGATCGGCAATTGGTCGAACGCGTACAACGTGGCGATAAAACAGCATTTGATGTGTTGGTCTTAAAGTACCAGCACAAAATTGTAGGACTTGTCAGTCGCTACCTGAGGAATCAGGATGAGGTGCAGGATGTCACGCAAGAGGCATTTATCAAGGCATACAGAGCTTTACCCCGGTTTAGGGGAGATAGCGCCTTTTATACCTGGTTGTATAGAATTGCCATTAACACGGCAAAAAATCATCTGGTATCAAGGTCCAGAAGACCGCCAGATACCGATATAGACATAGATGAAGGTGAATTTCAGGATAGCTCAGGCCTGTTAAGTGATCTCCAGACACCTGAAAGTCAGATGGTCAGTGATCAACTTGAAGCCGTGGTTTATAAAGCGATAGATGATTTACAGGAAGAATTGAAAGTTGCTGTAACTTTAAGGGAGTTTGAAGGTCTTAGTTACGAGGAAATTGCCGACATCATGGAATGCCCGGTCGGTACGGTCAGATCACGAATTTTCAGGGCTCGTGAATCGATAGAGAAAAAAATTGACGCTATTGACGGTTCTTGATTGACAGTTGGTAGCAAATTGTTTGCATAATTGTTTGCATTGAAAGTGAGAAAAGAAATAGTGACGGATAAAACGAAAGAGTCTCTTTCTGCATTGATTGATGACGAAGCCAGTGAAATTGAAGTTCACAAGTTGCTGCGTCTGTTCAAATCGAAGTCACCCGCTGCAGGCGAAACCGCCTCTGCCCCGGGAACACTTCATCGCAGTTGGGCCAGCTACCAGGAAATTCGAAGCGTAGTGAGTTCAAGTGGTGAGTCAGTGAGGTTGACAGCCAATCAGCACCTTGAGTTGAGATTACGCATCAGTGATGCCATTGAGGCGGAAGATACTTACCAATTGGAAGGTCAGTCTTCACTGGCGGCTTCTGCCGGTGCAACACAAGACGCCGTCAAGTCGGGATTCACCAGATATCGTGCACCTGCAGCAGGACTTGCAATTGCAGCTTCGCTTGTCGTTGCAGTATTTGTTGGCTTGACCCCTGCCGGTGATGACTCACAACCCCAGGGTACACTTGCGTCTTCCGAACCCTTGACAAGTTCGAGTGCACCTATTTCGGTACAGACAGTGTCAACCCAGTCAGCCAGGCAGTCTGCGGCAACGACCTCCCCGGAACTCAATTCACTTGAGCAGCGTTTGCTCTCCAGTGGCGAGGAAGGCATGTTGGTAGATCAATCTGAATTGAAAGAGCTTAACGAAGCACAAAGACAGCAAATGAGAGAGTACCTCCAACTCCACGACCGAATGACAAGATCTAATCCCAATCGTCGTACTGTTAAATTTAACAGTTCCAATCGTTAGATGGTGACTCGTCAATGTTAAGGTTCCGACGTTTTATCCTGCTGCTAACTGTGCTGGTACAATCAGGCTTCTATCAGCAGACCCTTGCAAGTAGTTCAGAAACTGCTGTTACTCCCGAGATCCCGGGCGAAACAGCGGTTAGTGCCGATCAGGAAGCAGCCGTCTGGCTGCAGAAAATGGATCGCGCCGTAAGCCTTGAAAATTACGAAGGGACTTTCACCTATTCCCGGGATGCGCAATTTAATACGGTACATATCGTTCATCGCAATAAAGACGGCCGTGAGCGTGGCAGGATGTTCTACCTCAATGGTGAGCCAAAGGAGATCCTGACGGTTGATGATGAATCTACCTGCCAACATTTGAATTCCGAGCATGTGCAATTTGACCATGAATTCACACCCAAACCATTTAGTAAGGCTTTCAGTGAAAGCCTGGCCAGTTCGCCACATTTCTATCGATTCCAGATGCTGGGTCGAGAGCGTTTTGTCGGCAGACCAACAGTGGTTGTGGGTGTAAGCCCAACGACTAACGATCGGGTTGGCTATAAGCTGTGGCTGGATGAGGACACTGGCTTGTTACTTCAGTCCCATCTGGTTTATCGCGGCAGACCACTTGAGGTATTCCGATTTACCCGGATTGCTATTGGTGGTGAAATTCCGGATGACAATCTTTTAAGCACCATGGCAGGGGATGTAGTTACTCATCCATTGGCCCAGCCAACACTGGAAGTTGCAAAAGAGGAACAGCCCACAAATGAGCCGGCATGGAAAGCCTCCTGGTTACCCAGTGGCTTTCAGCAGATATTGAGGCCTGCCAGTAACAGGGTTTCCTACTCCGATGGCATCGCCGCTATTTCGATAATCGTGGAAAGAGTAGCAATTTCAGCTGATGGAGAAATGGTAGTCGCCAGGCAAGGTGGTACGGTGCTGCTCTCCAGGAGACTGAAAGGTTCTGACCAACAAGTCACCGTTGTCGGTGAGGTGCCGGTGGAAACAGCCAAGAAAATTGCCGAATCAGTAAAGCCGATAATTTATTAGGCAGTAGGCTTTATTGAGCAGTAACCTATATTAGATAGCAACCTTGCATCCTTGAAAATTACCTATTCCAGAGTTTCTCATGAGTTTAACCTGCTCTGCGACAATCATTGAAAATGCTTCCAAAACCGTTTCGCTTAGCCTCAGTCCACAGATCAGCTGCACCGGATGTGGCCGTGGATGTGGAAGCGCAAATGCAAGCACGACAAATTTGATGATACCCGCGAATGTTTTTCCACCGCTGTCGAGCATTGACCTTGATACGAAAATTGAAATTGAAATCACGGGAAAAGATCATTTGCTGTTGCTGGTAAATTCTATAATCCTGCCAGTCCTTGGGTTTGTATTGGGTAGTTTTATTGCTGCCTGGTTCAATCCATCTGATCCTGTTGTTTTGTGCGGCGCAATGACAGGTTTTCTGGTCGGGATGAAACTCTGCAGTGCCAGGGGTTTTGGTGTTTTTCGGGCAAATGGATTGCAAGCCCGGGATGGCAATCAATAAATGGTATTACAAATTAATAGAGATATTTTAACTGGATTTACCGTAGAAGGGTTTTTGACGATGATGAAAACGATGTCCAATCGATGGTTGTTGGTAATGGGTTGCGCGCTGATAGCGGCGAATGTTCAGGCAAAATTACCGGAATTTGTCGAATTGGTGAAAGACGTATCGCCCGCGGTGGTGAATATTACCGTGATGAAATCTGCACCGGAAGATCAGCAGCACCTATTTGGCAATCAGCAACAGGTACCTGAGTTTTTCAGACGATACTTTGGTGAGCAGCCCCGGGGGTCTATCCAGCCCCGCCGGAGTGTCCCGCAACCTGCGACCGGTTCGGGTTTTATTATTTCCAAAGATGGTTACATTCTGACAAACAATCACGTGGTCGAGAATGCCGAGGAGATTATTGTTGCGCTGAGCGATCGACGGGAAAGGGAAGCGACCCTGGTGGGCGCTGATAAGTACTCTGACCTGGCCCTCCTGAAAATTGAAGCTGATGATCTCCCGACAGTTGAGCTTGGTGATTCAGACAAACTTGAGGTCGGTGAGTGGGTTGTTGCGATTGGTTCCCCTTTTGGTTTTGAACTCTCGGTAACCTCGGGAATTGTGAGCGCCAAGGGACGAAGCTTGCCTGGTGATACCGGCGCAAACTATGTGCCCTTTATTCAAACAGATGTGGCGATTAATCCCGGAAACTCCGGTGGTCCGCTGTTCAATCTGGCAGGCAAGGTGGTCGGTATCAACTCACAGATATTTACCCGGTCCGGCGGATTTATGGGGCTGTCCTTCTCGATTCCCGTCAATGTTGCGATGAATGTTGTCAAGCAGATCAGGGAAAAAGGATCTGTATCCAGAGGCTGGTTGGGGGTACAAATCCAGCGGGTTGATCGGGACCTCGCAGAATCATTCAAACTGGACAGGGCAGCGGGGGCATTAATCACCCAGGTATTTGAAGACAGTCCAGCCGAGAAGGGAGGATTGAAGGAAGGTGACATCATCCTGGAATTTGCCGGCAAGGCGATAGATTTGTCCTCTGAACTTCCACATATTGTTGGAATGACAGAAGTTGATGCGGTCGCAGACGTTGTTATTGTCCGTGATGGTAAACGACAAAAGCTGGGGATCAAGATTGGCAAATTGGAGCAAAATTCATCTATCCAGGGTCCCGGCGGTGCCACAGAGCAGCCAGGTAACAGGATAGGCATTGAAGTCCAGAATCTTGAAGAGTCAATGGTGGAGCGACTTGGGACCAATAAAGGCGTCGTCGTCTCCAGGGTTTATGAGGGTGCAGGATTAAATGCCGGTCTGGTCGCAGGCGATGTCATCACAACCTGGGATAGCGTGTGGGTGAACTCTGTAGATCAATTTGAGGCCATGGTGTCGAATATGCGTCCGAATGTTGCGATCCCGATCCGCGTAGTACGGGGCGGGTCGCCACAGTTCCTGGTGATTAAAATCGAGGAATAACCGGGCTGGAATCTTGTTTCCGCCCAGTCGGCAGGTGTGTACTCGAATGCCCGGTTTTACGCTAAATCGGGCTTTTGCCAGGATTTTCGATCTTGCCCGAAAGGCGCATTCCGATGGCGCGAGTACGGCTATTCCTATAGACTTCACCGCTTTGTAAAACAGGGCAACCCCTCGGGTTCGCAGGTAAACATTGTCTGACTCGCAACACATTCGCAACTTTTCGATTATCGCCCATATTGATCACGGCAAGTCCACCCTTGCAGACCGTTTCATCCAGATGTGCGGCGGGCTAACTCAACGAGAGATGGCCGAGCAAGTGCTGGACTCAATGGATATTGAGCGAGAGCGGGGCATTACCATCAAGGCCCAGAGCGTGACGCTGTATTACGATGCAGATGACGGTGAAAGATATCAGCTGAATTTTATCGATACCCCGGGTCACGTTGATTTCAGCTACGAAGTATCTCGATCTCTTGCCGCCTGTGAAGGTGCACTGCTGGTAGTAGATGCCGCTCAGGGTGTTGAGGCGCAGTCAGTTGCCAATTGTTACACCGCGATAGAGCAGGGCCTGGAGGTACTCCCGGTACTCAACAAAATCGATCTGCCCCAGGCTGACCCGGATACGGTTTGCCAGGAGATTGAAGAAATCATCGGTATCGACGCAACCGGAGCGGTTGAGGTTAGCGCCAAAACGGGTCAGGGTGTCAAAGAACTGCTTGAGGCCATTGTTGCAACCATTCCGCCGCCCCCGGATACCCGGGATCTGGAACCCCAGGCACTTATTATCGACTCATGGTTTGATAACTATCTTGGCGTGGTTTCCCTGATCCGCGTAACCCAGGGAAAATTCGCAAAGAAAGATAAAATCATGTTGAAATCAATCGGCAAGGTACATCAGGTTGATTCAATTGGAATATTTACCCCGAGAAGAACTGAAACGGGTCTGTTGCAGGCGGGCGAGGTTGGATTCCTGGTTGCTGGAATCAAAGAGGTAAAAGGCGCGCCAGTCGGCGATACCATAACCCTTTCCAGCACCCCGGATGTGCCAGCGCTCCCTGGCTTTGAAAAGGTAAAACCCCAGGTTTTTGCAGGCATGTTCACCGTCAGTGCAGATGATTTCGAAGGTTTTCGTGATGCCCTCGAAAAACTGACTTTAAATGATGCCTCGCTTGTGTACGAACCGGAGAGTTCTGACGCGCTAGGTAATGGATTTCGATGCGGATTCCTCGGCATGCTTCATATGGAGATAGTGCAGGAACGTCTTGAACGCGAGTATGACATTGATCTCATCACTTCAGCACCGACGGTAATCTATGAAGTCATGACTCGAAACGGAGAAGTGTTTCAGGTAGACAATCCATCCCAATTGCCAGACCCGTCGACGGTTCAGGAAATGCGGGAACCCATTGTCACTGCTAATATACTGGTACCCTCGGAACATCTTGGTAGTGTGATTACACTCTGCGTTGAACGACGCGGGATTCAAAAGGATATGCAATTTGTTGGTAAGCAGGTCTCAGTGACCTATGACTTGCCGATGAATGAGGTAGTACTGGATTTCTTTGATAAACTGAAGTCGGTAACCAGAGGTTATGCATCACTGGATTACAGTTTTGACAGATTTGAAGCTGCAGAACTGGTGAAACTTGACGTGCTGATTAATGGCGATAAGGTTGATGCACTCTCTGTGATTGTTCACCGTGATGATGCCAGGGGCAAAGGATTTTCCCTGACTAAAAAGATGAAAGAGCTTATACCACGGCAAATGTTTGATGTTGCGATTCAGGCCGCTATCGGAGGTCAGGTTGTCGCCAGGCAAACTGTGAAGGCGCTCAGAAAGAATGTGACGGCAAAGTGTTACGGCGGAGATATTACGCGGAAAAAGAAATTGCTCGAGAAGCAGAAGGCAGGTAAGAAACGAATGAAACAATTAGGTAGTGTAGAGATTCCTCAGGAAGCGTTTCTCGCAGTGTTAAAGGTGGATAGATGAGTTTTAACTTCCCTTTAATATTGTCGTTGGCGACAATTATCACCGGTGTAATCTGGTTACTGGATACCTTGTTTCTGCGACCCAAAAGATTGGCAGCGGTAGAATCAGTGGCAGTGGAGCTGGGAGCAGAGTCGCCGGAGTTTGAGGCTGCTGCTGCACCGCTGCTGCGAGAGCCGGTGGTCGTTGAATATTCAATCTCGTTCTTTCCTGTGTTGGCTATCGTCCTGGTCCTGCGGTCCTTTTTCTTTGCACAATACC
>Ga0206123_10003493_pt1 | contig 12936 bp, 1 predicted proteins | sample Helgoland_Spring_2_FD_160086 | JGI IMG/M metagenome (GOLD analysis project Ga0206123, IMG submission 160086) | Pelagic subsurface seawater microbial communities from Kabeltonne, Helgoland, North Sea - Helgoland_Spring_Bloom_20160316_1 | ecosystem: Environmental > Aquatic > Marine > Epipelagic ... | reverse complement strand
TCGACTCCTGGTTCTCCTCCAATAATCTCATCATCCTTATCGGTCAGTATAAATTCTGCAAGGCCATCATTGTCATCGTCACAGACCTCCAGCGGTGTAGGTGTTACAGGCGAGGGTAGTGGATTTACCACTAAGCTTAAGGTAATTCCTTGACTCACTACACAGTTGGTATTTAAATCCTCTGCACGTATAAATATCGTTTGTGGATTACTAATATTGGTATAGGGGCTCAAAAGCACATTGGTTCCAGCGTCAGCATCGGCCTGTGTTTCATAATAGGTAACACTAATATTTAGATCTCCACCGGTAATTTCATCGGTTTTGCTCTCCAAATCAAAAGGTTCTAGCTCATCGCCTGGCCCGGTAATTTCGGTCATATCACACATCTCTAACTGACTAGGAGCTATTAAAGTAGGACTGTCCACGACCTCTAGTAGTAAGGTCGTTTGACTGGTACATGCATTATCAACGCCTTCCACTACAATAAAGATCGTTTGCGGATTACTGATATTAGAATAAGCCGTTGGATTAATAATTTCAATAGTCAGTGCTGCATCTTCATAATACGTAACGTTGTACGCTCCAGGTCCTACTTCACTTAAGACCTCTGATTCACTCAGGGTTAAATCAAACACCTCAATTCCATCGGAGTCATCATCACATAGGATCATATCGGCAGGTTGCACAATCTGGGGGCTATCGAGCACCACTAGATCTAGCGTGGTAGTATTAAAACATCCGGTGGTCTGATCTACCAGACGTACAAAAACGGTTTGTAAGAAAGGCACATCGTTTAGATACGGACTAGCAAGAGGCAATACATCATTAATAGCATCTTCGAGTAAGTAGTGATAACTCACCACTAGGTTTCCAATAGGAACTCCACCGGTAACCTCCAAATCGGCGTCGGTTAGTATAAATTCACCAAATCCGTCATTGTCAGGATCACAGAACTCTAGAGGATCTGGCGTGACAATAGTAGGTGCCTCTATGACCACTAGATCCATTGGGAAGGTTCCATAACATCCCGTTACACTACTTTGTACTCTTACAAAAATAGTTTCTGGATTTACCACGTTGGTATAAGGCAATGCTAATGGATTGGTACTGTCATTTGCATCTACCTCAGTGGGGTAATAGGTAACACTTAGTGTTGGATCTCCAGCAGTGATAATATTGTTTTGAAGATTTAAATCAAACTCGGTAAACCCGTCTTGAACTAGATCATCACAAATCTCTACGGTAGGAACTACGGTAAAGGTAGGTACTGGCTCTACCACCAACTCAAAACTTCCTACTTTAATACAAGCGTTTGTATTGTCTTCCAATCGCACCCAGATGGTTTGTGGGTTGGTCGTGTTTGGAAAAGCCTCCGGATTGGCAATAGGGTTGGTCCCGTCCTGCGCATCAAGCTCGGTGGTGTAATAGGTAAGGGTATAATCTACTGGATCTTGATCGTCTCCGTAGATAGTATCAGCCTGTAGGGTTAAATCAAAGATTGCAAAGCCATCCCCGTCATCATCACAGGCAACTAGGTCCTGAATTGCTACTGGAATCACAGGTGTTGGAGTGGTAATGAGTTCTAGTTCTACAATTTTAAAACATCCCGTTCCTCCAATTGCAGTTGGATATTCGGCGCGTACATACACAATCTGTAAGTAGGTATCTACGTTAGCATACGGGCTTGCCAGTGGGTTTACTGCCTGCTCTGCATCAAATAGTGTTTCGTAGTAGCTTACCTCGACTCCTGGCTCTCCTCCAATAATCTCATCATCCTTATCGGTCAGTATAAATTCTGCAAGGCCATCATTGTCATCGTCACAGACCTCCAGCGGTGTAGGTGTTACAGGCGAGGGTAGTGGATTCACCACTAAGCTTAAGGTAATTCCTTGACTCACTATACAGTTGGTATTTAAATCCTCTGCACGTATGAATATCGTTTGTGGATTGCTAATATTGGTATAGGGGCTCAAAAGGACATTGGTTCCAGCGTCAGCATCGGCCTGTGTTTCATAATAGGTAACACTGATATTTAGATCTCCACCGGTAATTTCATCGGTTTTGCTTTCCAAATCAAAAGGTTCTAGCTCATCGCTTGGTCCGGTAATTTCAGTCATGTCACACATCTCTAACTGACTAGGAGCGATTAAAGTAGGGCCGTCGACTACCTCTAGTAGTAACGTTGTTTGACTGGTACATGCATTATTAATATCCTCTATTACAATAAAGATCGTTTGCGGATTGCTGATATTAGAATAAGCCGTTGGATTAACAATTGGGATGGTCAGTGCTGCATCTTCATAATAGGTAGCGGTATAATTAGGCCAATCCGTTGGATCGATTAAGGCTAAGACCTCTGATTCACTCAGGGTTAAATCAAACACCTCAATTCCATCGGAGTCATCATCACATAGGATCATATCGGCAGGTTGCACAATCTGGGGGCTATCGAGCACCACTAGATCTAGCGTGGTAGTATTAAAACATCCGGTGGTCTGATCTACCAGACGTACAAAAACGGTTTGTAAGAAAGGCACATCGTTTAGATACGGACTAGCAAGAGGCAATACATCATTAATAGCATCTTCGAGTAAGTAGTGATAACTCACCACTAGGTTTCCAATAGGAACTCCACCGGTAACCTCCAAATCGGCGTCGGTTAGTATAAATTCACCAAATCCGTCATTGTCAGGATCACAGAACTCTAGAGGATCTGGCGTGACAATAGTAGGTGCCTCTATGACCACTAGATCCATTGGGAAGGTTCCATAACATCCCGTTACACTACTTTGTACTCTTACAAAAATAGTTTCTGGATTTACCACGTTGGTATAAGGCAATGCTAATGGATTGGTACTGTCATTTGCATCTACCTCAGTGGGGTAATAGGTAACACTTAGTGTTGGATCTCCAGCAGTGATAATATTGTTTTGAAGATTTAAATCAAACTCGGTAAACCCGTCTTGAACTAGATCATCACAAATCTCTACGGTAGGAACTACGGTAAAGGTAGGTACTGGCTCTACCACCAACTCAAAACTTCCTACTTTAATACAAGCGTTTGTATTGTCTTCCAATCGCACCCAGATGGTTTGTGGGTTGGTCGTGTTTGGAAAAGCCTCCGGATTGGCAATAGGGTTGGTCCCGTCCTGCGCATCAAGCTCGGTGGTGTAATAGGTAAGGGTATAATCTACTGGATCTTGATCGTCTCCGTAGATAGTATCAGCCTGTAGGGTTAAATCAAAGATTGCAAAGCCATCCCCGTCATCATCACAGGCAACTAGGTCCTGAATTGCTACTGGAATCACAGGTGTTGGAGTGGTAATGAGTTCTAGTTCTACAATTTTAAAACATCCCGTTCCTCCAATTGCAGTTGGATATTCGGCGCGTACATACACAATCTGTAAGTAGGTATCTACGTTAGCATACGGGCTTGCCAGTGGGTTTACTGCCTGCTCTGCATCAAATAGTGTTTCGTAGTAGCTTACCTCGACTCCTGGCTCTCCTCCAATAATCTCATCATCCTTATCGGTCAGTATAAATTCTGCAAGGCCATCATTGTCATCGTCACAGACCTCCAGCGGTGTAGGTGTTACAGGCGAGGGTAGTGGATTCACCACTAAATCTAAAGTAGTTCCAAGACTAACGCTACATAAATTATTAGACTCCTCTGCACGTATGAATATCGTTTGTGGATTACTAATATTGGTATAGGGGCTGATAAGGGCGTCTAGAGGATCTCCAAGATCAGCTTGAGCCTGTGTTTCGTAATAGGTAATACTAATATTTGAATCTCCACCGGTAACTTCATCGGTGATGCTTTCCAAATCAAAAGGTTCTAGCTCATCGCTTGGTCCGGTGATTTCGGTTACATCACAAAGTGCATAAGGTAGCGGAGCTATTAATTCTGGTGGTGGGTATACCCAAAGTAGAAGCGTAGTAGTCTGGCTAATACAACCGTTATTGATATCTTCTACCACAATATAAATAGTTTGTGGACTGGGAGGGATATTGAAATATACCGCTGGGTTACCAATAGGAATAGTCAGTGCTGCATCTTCATAATAGCTAACAGAATAGTTAGGCCAATCCGTTGGATCAATTAAGGCTAAGACCTCTGGTTCACTAAGAGTTAAATCAAATATCGCAATACCGTCTGTGTCATTGTCACAAATCTCCATATCACTAGGTTGTAGTACCTGAGGGCTATCTAGTACTACTAGATCTAGAGTCGTAATACTATAGCATCCGGTAGTTTGATCTACCAAACGTACATGAACCGTTTGAAAGTTTTCTACATCATTTAAATAAGGGCTTGCAAGTGGGTTGGTTCCATTTTGAGCATCTTCTATAAGATAATGATACGTAACTTGAAGGTTTCCTGTTGGGACTCCACCGGTAACCTGACTATCGGCATCGGTCAACATAAACTCACCAAAGCCATCATTGTCAGGATCACAGTATTCTAAAGGGTCGGGTTGAAAAATATCGGGAGAAATAATTTCTAATAGCATTTCAAAAGAGCCGTAACAACCAGTTATCACGTGTTCTATCCTTACAAATATACTTTCAGGATCTGAAGTATTTGTATACGGGCTTGTTATGGGGTTTAAATCATCTTCTGCATCTTGCTGCGATAAGTGAAAAGTTACATTTAAATTCAGATTGCCAGCTACTATCGTTGGAATCTGACTATCTAGATCAAACTCGGTAACACCATCTGTAATTCCAAAATCACATGATTCGAATAGAGGAACCTCCGTGAAAATAGGAACCGTATCGATAATAAGATTAAAAACTCCAACCGTCGCACAGCCGTCTAAATTAGTCGCACGTACCCAAATAGATTCTAAGCCTGTACTTGGATAGGCAGCAGGTGTTGTAATTTCATTTATGGGATCTCCAAGAACTGCATCGGCTTCCGTAATAAAATAAGAAAGCGTAATATCGGTTAAGCTGTTTACAATTTCGTCGTACTTGGAGGTTAAGTCAAAGTTTTCGGTACCATCTTCGTCATTATCACATAGGCGATAATCACTAATAGGATCGGTAATGGTAGGTGCTTGTTTTACGATAAGCTCTAGTTCTATTACATCGTAACAACCCAAAATATCTTCCTCTAATCTAGCAAATATTATTTGGGTATCAGGTGTGGTATTAGTGTATAAAACAGGTAAGTCATTTGTTCCATTTTCAGCTTGATCTTGTGTTAAGTGGTAGGTTACCACGGTACCTGTTTGTCCATTAACTATTATTGCATCAGCATCAGTTAACGTAAATTCAGCCACACCATCATTAGGTACTTCGTCACATACAATTAATTCTGTAGGAGTTCCAGGAGTTCCTGCAATAATTGAAATTACATTTAATTCCATTGGAAAAGTTACAAAACAACCAGTTGTACTGTCCTCAACTCGTACTCCAATAAATTCAGGATTTATAATATTGGTATATGGATTTATTAAAATGAGATTTGTACCAGCTTCAGCTTCTGCTTGAGTAGGATGATAAGTTACTGCTAGATTGGGATCACCAGCGTTAATAATAGGTGTTTGAGCATCCAGATCAAATTCAATAAAACCATCAAGAGTGGCATCGTCACAAAATTGTAGTAAAGGAATCTCTGTAAAAGTAGGAATCATTCCAGCTACTAATTCAAACGAACCTATCGTAACACAACCCAGTAAGTCGGTAGCGCGCACCCAAATACTTTCACCACCTGAACTCACGTACGTTGTTGGTGTTGGAATTTCGTTAATGGGATCTCCATCTTCTGCATCGGCCTCAGTGTTGAAATAGGTTAGGGTAATACCTGTTAAACTATTTACAATTTCGTCGTATTTAGAAGTTAAATCAAACGTTTCGGTACTGTCATTATCATTATCACAAATAAAATAGTCGCTTATTGGATTTGTGATAGTAGGTGCAGGGTTTACATTTAGCTCTAATTCGATAACATCGAAGCAACCAACAGGAATATCCTCCAACCTTGCAAAAATAATTTGACTATCTGGTACGGTATTCGTAAAAGGACTTTGAAGTGCGTCTGCAGGATCTCCAAGATCTGCGAGTGCTTGTGTCTCATAATACGTTACAAAAGTGTTGGGGACTCCGTTTATAATATCTGCATCTGCATCGGTTAGTGTGAATTCGGCAATTCCATCGTTAGGTTCCTGATCACAAGAAAACAAAGGAGTAGGCGAGCTAGCAACTGGAGGAGCATTAAAATTGATGTTTATTTCGCCAAAAACAAAACAGGCTCCATTGACTGCTTCAATTCTGTAAAACCCATTTCCAGTAACGTCTAATAAGGGGTTTGTAGCACCAGGTATTAAATTTCCGTCTAGAAACCACTGATAATTAAAACCAGGTTCACCAAGATCCGCATCTAGGGTAACCGTATAGCCAATACAACTTTCGATATCGGGTCCAAGATTAATGGTTTCTCCATCTAAATTAATTTCTATATCAAACTCATTATTGGTTTCGTTTTCCTCTCCTACAATTCCTGAACCAGTACCATCATCGTCCACTACAACTGTTAATGTAAATATAAAAGGAGTTCCAACGGGAATGAATAATGAAGTAGTGGCTACTTCATTTCCATTTACGGCAATTGGATTAATTGTATTTTCTGTTCCAAGGAGAACCCCATCAGCATAAAATGCTATGGGAGTATTAGCAGGAAGTATCCCTCCTGTAACCGTATTATTGGAGACGGTATAGGTGACATCTAAATTACTATCTGAACACAAAACCCCAATATTATCAACAACAATTGTTGCATCAGGTAGCGCACAAAAAATAAAGTCAATATTAAAACTTTCAACAGAATAACAACCTGTTACATTATTTTCAAGACGAACCCAAATAGTTTGAGGATTACTTGTATTTTGATAGGCGTTAGGAGTCGTTATTTCTCCAGTGCCTGAATCTGCATCACCCGGAGATTCGTAATAGTTAAGGGTATAGTCTGAAGGACTTTGAGTTGTTCCATAAATTTCATCAGCTCTCTCTGTTAAATCAAAATCTTCAATAAGATCTAGGTTGATATCACAAATTCCTATTGGAGTAATAGTGGTGGGGATAATGGGAGTAGGATTGACGACTAAGTTCATGGGTACAATATCAAAGCATCCAGTAGCGGTAAATTCAGCTCGTGCAAAAATGGTTTGTATTGGGCCACTGGTATTGGTGTATGGACTTGCCAATACGGGAGTTCCTGCCTGAGCAGCTCCTATGGTTTCATGGTAGGTAATCAATACCCCAGTTTGTCCCCCTATAATTTCAGTATCTTTTGAAGCCAAATCAAAAGCTATCTCACCATCGTTATCTTCGTCACACTCTATAAAATCGATAGGTACTACTGGTGTAGGTAAAGGGTTAACGAAGAGCTCCATTTGAAAGTCACCATAACAACCTGTAGTTGCGTCCTCTACGCGCACCCAAATAGGTTCAGGATTTGTAGTATTGGTATAGGGGCTTGATAAAGAAGGAGTTGTTCCTGCTTCTGCATCTGCTTCAGTAAGGTGATAGGTTACGATCAGGTTGGTGTCGCCCGCCACAATGGTTGGAGTCTGACTTTCAAGGTCAAATTCTGTAATACCATCAGGAGTATCGTCATCACAAACTTGAAATAAAGGAACTTCTGTAAAAATGGGAACCGTATCAATAATTAACTCAAAAGATCCAACGGAAGTACATCCTTCTAGGTTAACTGCACTGATCCAAATGGTTTCTGCACCTGCACTGGTGTAGGCAGTAGGTGTTGGTATGGCATTTACGGGATCTCCTAAATTTGCATCGGCCTCTGTATTGAAATAAGTAAGGGTGATGTCCGAAAGGGTATTGACAATCTCGTCGTATTTAGAAGTCAAATCAAAAATTTCGGTACCATCCTCATCATTATCACAAAGCGGATATTCGCTAATAGGATCGGTAATTGAGGGTGCTGGATCTACATGAAGTACTATTGTTTCTATATCATAACATCCTAAAATATCTTCTTCTAATCTTGCAAATATAATCTGTGTAACAGGATCTATATTGGTATATGGGCTTGAAAGAGCGTCTGCTGGATCACCAAGAGCAGCAAGAGCTTCAGTTTCGTAATAGCTTACTACCACTCCTGTTTGCCCATCAATAACACCAGCATCAGCGTCGGTTAGTGTAAACTCAGCGAACCCATCATTTGGAACTTCGTCACAAACAATTAAATGATTATCAGTTCCTGCTATCGGCGTAATCACTTCTAGGATCATTTGAAAGTCACCATAACAACCTGTAGTTGCGTCCTCTACGCGCACCCAAATAGGTTCAGGATTTGTAGTATTGGTATAGGGGCTTGATAAAGAAGGAGTTGTTCCTGCTTCTGCATCTGCTTCAGTAAGGTGATAGGTTACGATCAGGTTGGTGTCGCCCGCCACAATGGTTGGAGTCTGACTTTCAAGGTCAAATTCTGTAATACCATCAGGAGTATCGTCATCACAAACTTGAAATAAAGGAACTTCTGTAAAAATGGGAACCGTATCAATAATTAACTCAAAAGATCCAACGGAAGTACATCCTTCTAGGTTAACTGCACTGATCCAAATGGTTTCTGCACCTGCACTGGTGTAGGCAGTAGGTGTTGGTATGGCATTTACGGGATCTCCTAAATTTGCATCGGCCTCTGTATTGAAATAAGTAAGGGTGATATCAGGAAGACCATTCTCAATTTCTGTGTTTTTGGAAGTTAGGTCAAAAACCTCAGTACCGTTCTCGTCGTTATCACAAAGTGCATATTCGCTAATAGGATTTGCAATTGCTGGTGCTGGGTTAACGACAAGATCTAGTGAAATCGTATCATAACAATCTTCGAAACCAGGTATGGTTGACTGGAGTCTTGCAAAAATAGTTTGTGTACTACTATTGTAGGGGTTTGACAATACAGGAGTTCCAGCCTGGGCTTCTTGAAGAGTCAGGTGAAAGCTTACTGCCATATCTGCTTGTCCATTTATAATTTCACCCAATAAAGTTGAATTTGATAAATCAAACTCTGCAGCTCCATCATTAGGAAATTCATCACACTCCACTAGAGGTGTTGGATTTCCAGCAATGGGCGAAATTACATTTAGCTCTATTTGAAAAGCTCCATAACATCCTGTTATATCATCTTCTACGCGTACCCAAATAAATTCAGGGTTTACAATATTAGTGTAGGGGCTTGATAAAGAAGGGGTTGTTCCTGCCTCGGCATCTGTCTGTTCAAGGTGGTAGGTTACTGTAAGATCGGGATTAAAAACACCAGCAAAAGTTGCAATGTCGATATTTTGGCTGTCCAGGTCAAATTCTGTAAGACCGTCTGGAGTATCGTCATCACAAACTTGAAATAAAGGAACTTCTGTGTATGTAGGAACCCTATCTATAATTAACTCAAAAGAACTCACCGTAACACAATCCTCTAAATTGACGGCACGTACCCATATAGTTTCTGCTCCTGCACTGGGATAGGCAGTAGGTGTTGGTATGGCATTTACGGGATCTCCTAAATCTGCATTGAGTTCTGAATTGTAATAAGTAAGGGTAATATCAGGAAGGCCATTCTCAATTTCTGTGTTTTTGGAAGTTAGGTCAAAATTTTCAGTACCGTCCTCATCGTTATCACATAGCGGATACTCGCTAATAGGATCTGCAATTGCTGGTGCTGGGTTAACGATAAGATCTAGTGAAATCGTATCATAACAATCTTCGAAACCAGGAACGGTTGATTGGAGTCTTGCAAAAATAGTTTGTGTACTGCTGTTGTAGGGTATTGGGAGTGCATCTAATGGGTTTCCAAGTTGAGCTTCAGCCAATGTTTCGAAGTAGTTTACTCCCACAAAGCCTTGTCCATTAATAATATCAGCGTCGGCTGCTACTAGATTAAATGCTGCAGTTCCATCATTAGGAACTTCATCACAAAGTACTAAAGGATTAGGAGTTCCTGCTATCGGTGAAATTACACCTAGTAAAAGATTGAATACACCATAACATCCTGTTATGTCATCTTCTACGCGTACCCAAATAGATTGAGAAAAAGCAGTAATATTTGTATAAGGGCTCGCTAAAGAAGGAATTGTTCCTGCTTCGGCATCTGTCTCCGTAAGGTGATAGGTTATCGTAAGATCGGGATTAAAAACGCCACCAATAGTTGCAATATCGGTATTTTGACTCTCTAAATCAAACTCTGCAAATCCATCACGAATACTATCATCACAAACCGAAAATCGCGTAATTGGATTAAATGCAACACCAAGTAGTTCTAATTCAAAAGAACTCACCGTTACACAACCCTCTAAATTAACGACTCGTACCCAGATAGTTTCTGCTCCTGCACTGGGGTAGGCGTTGGATGATGGGGTTGTTGTTGTAGTAATAGGATTTGTATCAGTATTAGCATTTGTTGCTGAATTATAATAAGATAGTGTTATATCAGTCGGGACAGAAATAAAATCATCAAAATTAAAATTCTCTAAACCGTTTTGGTCGTTATCACAAAGAGGATATTCTGCTGGCACAAAATCTGTGACTGGAGCTGCATTCACAACAAGATCTAGTTCAATGATACCGTAACAACCTAAAATATTTTCTTCTAATCTAGCATATATTGTTCGGTTACTACTAACATAGGGACTTGAGAGTACATCTGTTCCTGCCTCAGCTTGAATTTCTGTTTCATGATACGTTACAAAAGTATCTGCTTGCCCGTTAATAACATCAGAATCCGCATCAGTTAAGATAAACTCAGCTTCTCCATCATTAGGAACCTCATCACATACTACTAAGGGATTTGGAGTTCCTGGAACTGGGTTTGTAATATACTCTACTACAATAGCATCGGTTACATTACACCCTCCATAGGTCACTTCTAATTCATATGTTCCTGCTTGGGTAACTGTTAATTGGTTATTGGTTGCTCCTGGAATTATCGCTCCGTTAAAAAACCATTTATAGGTAGAATTTGTTCCAGCTGCTCCGGGAGGCGTCAGGGAGTCAATACCAATAACTTGATCTGCCCCATCACAAATAGCATCACCATTAGCTATTAATATGTCTGAATCCAACACTACACTTAAGGTTACATCGGCTAGATTGATAGTTTGTTGGAACTCATTATTGTCTTCATTGGTCTCTATAACGGTACTTACCCCACCTCCGTCATCGTCGACAACTGCCAAAATTTGAAAGGGATCTGGAACGGTACCAGTAGGAATTGTAAGTGTTACTGTTCCTGTTTCGGCTCCATTAATTGGCAAAGGAATTGTCGTAGTTGCTTGTGCTATCTGAGTACCTTCTAGATAAAATTTAATTGGTACCCCCGCCGGAAGCTCTCCCGTACTATTTACATTAAACACAGTATAGTTAAGATCCACGGTATTATTACAAATAAACTCTATGGGCTCGAAGATGATACTCGCATCTGGTAGTTCCGAATTAACTGAGGTAATAATATTGTGAATGATTACTAAATCTTGGTCAGAACCTACATCAATTATAATTTCAGTATCTCCAGGATCTACTAGGCCTTCTAGGTTATAAACATCTAAATCCATATTCCAGAGTTCACTACTCCCCGTATAACTATTGGTACCATTAAATTGGTTGTTCGCTGGGTTTAATGGGGGGTCGCTTATTTGTGTTCCGTTGATAATAAGATTTTCTCCATTATTAAGACCTGCATCACCTTCCCATGCCAAAAATCCAATTTTTGCTAGTAGGTCTGAGGCCACATCAAGAGGTCCGAGCGTAATAGTGATATCTGGTGTACCTCCAGAAACAACTTCGAACCCATCAAAAAGACTGATCTGATTTAAGGCTAAATTGTCCTCATCTTCATAAATTATAACAATGGACCAGCCTCCAAAATCAGTTCCATTACCACAATAGGAACCAATATTATCTGTTAAATCTAAATTTGACAACGTATAGTTACCGTTTCCATTTGCTAAAACTATTGCGGTAACATCTGCAGAAGCCCCAAAATAAGGAATCCCTATATCATCATTTAAAAAAGTTCTTTCTGCATTTACGTTTGTTCCATTTAAGGTTACTTGGTAATCTCCGGGATTGTTGTCAAAAGGAGTACCACCAGAACCTGCCCAATATAATCTTGCAGCGACAAGGTCTTGGTTGGCTGTTAGTGTTAAATTAGCACTACTTTGAGTCAGAATGTTACAAGAATTAGGCCCCACATTAAGCGTATTTCCTATGGCGGTAAAGTCATACCTGCCGTTAAATTGTTCAAAGAGGGTGACGTCTTGCGCTGAGACTAACAGAGGAGTTATTAAAAAAAGCAAACCAATTAAATACTTTTTAAAATAATATAGGACACTTACCAGTTGACTTATGGGGATAAATTTCATGAATTTTATTAATTTAAAATGTATTGCAATATACTATTTTTGTTTAACAAAAAATATATTTTATTAAACAAAAATAGGACACTTCACTAACTACTTAACAATTAAGTTTGAAAATACCCTACCTCATATAACAATTATCTTTTAAGGCTAAAGTGGCCTCTAAATTCTTTTTTGGCATTATTTTCTGTATACTCGATTCTAAACCAGTAATCGTTAGAAGGCATTGGGTTTCCGTTATAGGATCCATCCCATCCCTCGGACATTGGGCTTAATTGTTTAAGGAGTTTACCGAATCGGTCAAATATATAAATTTTTGCGGTAGGATCTCCCACAGAAATACCTATAATATTCCAGGTATCGTGGTATCCATCTTGATTGGGAGTCATAAACCTTGGGAAGTCAATAACAGCGACTTGTATTGTCACGCTTCCACAGCCATTACTATCTTTGATGGTAACGGTATGGCTTCCTGGCTGTACATTAATAAAGTAGCCATTATCTTGGAAAGGATTATCATCTAATTGGAATATATAGTCTCATATTCCATCTGCAG
>Ga0206123_10003491_pt1 | contig 12940 bp, 15 predicted proteins | sample Helgoland_Spring_2_FD_160086 | JGI IMG/M metagenome (GOLD analysis project Ga0206123, IMG submission 160086) | Pelagic subsurface seawater microbial communities from Kabeltonne, Helgoland, North Sea - Helgoland_Spring_Bloom_20160316_1 | ecosystem: Environmental > Aquatic > Marine > Epipelagic ... | reverse complement strand
GTGCACGCGGCGCTCAAGGCCCACGCCCTGTTCCACAAGGACCGCCAGTACGTGGTGCAGAACGATCAGATCGTGATCGTCGACGAGCACACCGGGCGCACCATGCCGGGCCGCCGCTGGTCCGAGGGCATCCACCAGGCGGTGGAAGCGAAAGAGGGCGTGCGCATCCAGCAGGAAAACCAGACCCTGGCGTCCACCACCTTCCAGAACTACTTCCGCCTCTACGAGAAGCTCGCCGGCATGACCGGCACCGCCGACACCGAGGCGATGGAATTCCGTCAGATCTACGGCATGGACGTGGTGGTGGTGCCCACCAACCGGCCGATGGTGCGTAAAGACGCCAACGATCTGATCTACCTGACCCTGCAGGAAAAATTCGACGCCATCGTCGAGGAAGTGCGCGACTGCGTGGAGCGCGGCGCGCCGGTGCTGGTGGGTACCGCCACCATCGAGGCCTCCGAATACCTGGCCGAACGGCTCACCAAGGAAAAGATCAAGCACCAGGTGCTCAACGCCAAGCAGCACCAGCGCGAGGCGCAGGTGATCGCCCAGGCCGGCCGGCCGGGCACCGTGACCATCGCCACCAACATGGCCGGCCGCGGTACCGACATCGTGCTGGGCGGCAACGCCGAGGAAGAGATCAAGCACATGGACGAGCCTTCCGAGGAGAAGGCCGAAAAGATCCGCGCCGAGTGGGAAGCCAACCACAACACCGTGCTGGAAGCCGGCGGCCTGCACATCATCGGCACCGAGCGCCACGAATCCCGCCGGATCGACAACCAGCTGCGTGGCCGGGCCGGCCGCCAGGGCGACCCGGGCTACACCCGCTTCTTCCTGTCCATGGAAGACGACCTGATGCGTATTTTCGCCTCCGACCGGGTGCGCAACATGATGCGCTCACTGGGTCTCAAGGACGGCGAAGCCATCGAGCACCGCTGGGTGACGCGCGCCATCGAGAACGCCCAGCGCAAGGTGGAAACCCGCAACTTCGACATCCGTAAGAACCTGCTGGAATACGACAACGTGGCCAACGACCAGCGCCGCGTGGTGTACAGCCAGCGTGAGCAGATTCTCGAAGCCGAGAGCCTGGCGTCCTCGGTGGAGAGCATCCGCCGCGACGTGATTCCCGAGATGGTGCACAGCTACATGCCGCCGGGTTCCGTGGAGGACCAGTGGGACGTGGAAGGGCTCGAGAAAAGCCTGCAGGCGGAATACAGCAGCGATATCCCGGTGCGCCAATGGCTGGACGAAGACAACGGCCTGCACATCGAGGGCGTCACCGAGCGCATCATCGAGCAACTGGAAGCGGACTACGCCCGCAAGGAAGAGGAGATCGGCACCGAGACCCTGCGTCCGATCGAGAAGCACCTGATGCTGCAGATCCTCGACCGCCACTGGAAAGAACACCTGGCCAACATGGACCACCTGCGCCAGGGCATTCATCTGCGCGGCTACGCCCAGAAGAACCCCAAGCAGGAGTACAAGAAAGAAGCCTTCGAGCTGTTTCAGACCATGCTCAACCAGATCCAGCATGAGCTGGTGCGCGTGCTGCACAACTTCGAAGTGCGCCGCGAGGACGAAGTGGAGCGCCTGGAAGCCCAGCGCCAGGAAGAAGCCCGCGTGCAGGCCGAGAAAATGAAGGCCGAGCAGGAAGAGGTGGCCGCGCCCACCGCCCAGGGCGACGGCACCGGCCAGACCCAGGGGCCGCCGGAGAAGCCGCGCACCGTGGTGCGCGAAGGCCGTAAAGTGGGCCGCAACGAACCCTGCCCGTGCGGCTCCGGCAAGAAATACAAGCAGTGCCACGGAAAGCTGGACTAACCATGACACAGACCGAATGGTTCCCGGTGGCCGGCGTTAAACTCGCCGCCATCGCAGCGGGCATCAAGAAGCCCAACAAAAAGGATTTGGTGGTCATCGAGCTGGCCGAGGGTAGCCGCGCCGCCGGTGTGTTCACCACCAACCGCTTCCAGGCGGCACCGGTGCAGGTGGCGCGCCGCAACCTGGCCGAGAAGTCGCCCCGTTACCTGATGATCAACACCGGCTACGCCAACGCCGGCACCGGCGACAAGGGCCACGCCTACTGCGAGGAAACCTGCCTGCTGCTGTCCGAGCTGGCGCACTGCGCGCCCTCGGAAGTGCTGCCGTTTTCCACCGGCGTGATCGGCCAGACCTTCCCCATGGAACCGTTCGAGGAAGGCCTGCCGCTGGCCCTGGACGACCTCAGCGAACACCACTGGGGCCGCGCCGCCGAAGGCATCATGACCACCGACACGGTGCCCAAGGTGGCCAGCCGGCGCATCGAGCTGGACGGCGACACCATCACCATCACCGGCATCGCCAAGGGCGCCGGCATGATCAAGCCCAACATGGCCACCATGCTCGGTTTCATCGCCACCGACGCCAAGATTGCCCAACCGCTGCTGGATCAGTGGGTGAAAAGCCTGGCGGACCGCTCCTTCAACCGCATCACCGTGGACGGCGACACCTCCACCAACGACGCCTGCATGCTGATCGCCAGCGGCCAGGTGGGCGCCGAGATCAACGACCGCGCCGACCGCAACGCGGAGCTGCTCTACCAGGCCCTGAAAGCCGTGTTCGTGGAGCTGGCCCAGGCGCTGATCCGCGACGCTGAAGGCGCCACCAAGTTCGTCTCCATCGAAGTGTCCGGCGCGCGCAGCGACCGGGACGCGCAGATCGTCGCCGAGACCATCGGCCACTCACCGCTGGTGAAAACCGCGCTGTTCGCCTCCGACCCGAACTGGGGGCGCATCCTCGCCGCCGTGGGCCGCGCGCCCATCGAAAGCCTGGACGTGGACAAAGTGGCGGTGTGGCTCAGCGAAGTGGAGCTGGTGCGCGAAGGCGGCGTCGCCGACAGCTACACCGAAGAGCAGGGCGCCGCGGTGATGGCCCGCCCGGAAATCACCATCCGCGTCGACCTGGGCGCCGGCGACGGCACCGGCCAGGTGTGGACCTGCGACTTCAGCTACGACTACGTCAAGATCAACGCCGAATACCGCACCTGATCTTGTGGGAGCTTGCCTTGCAAGCGAAAGGCCGGCGAAGCCGGCCGGCAGGATTCCAGAGACTTCTATGATGGCACTAGTCAGGGCTCTGGAATCCTGCGGGGCAACCTTTGCCGGGAGCTTCGCTCCCTTTCGCGGGCGGGGCCCGCTCCCACAAGGCCCGCTCCCAAGAGACACACCCTGACACCGCGAGCCTATGTCTGAATTTCTCCCCGAAATTGTTGTGGTTGCTGCGATCATCCGTGATCGGGAGAATCGCCTTTGCCTGAGCAGACGCCCCGAGCACAAACACCAGGGCGGCCTTTGGGAGTTCCCCGGCGGCAAAGTGGAAGAGGGCGAGCCCCTGGAGCAGGCCCTGGCCAGGGAGTTGGACGAAGAACTGGGCATGAAAGCGGTACGCTCCCAGCCCTTTATGACCGTGCGCCACCGCTACCCGGACCTGCGCGTGACGCTGCATTTCCGCGAAGTAACCGCTTACACCGGCGAGCCCCACGGTCGCGAAGGCCAGCCGGTGGAATGGGTGCCGCTGCAGGAGCTCTCCAGCCGCCAGTTCCCCGCCGCCAACCAGCCGGTGGTCACCGCCCTCAAACTGCCCCGGCAGCTGGTGATTCCCCCGGAAGGGCTCCATTACCAGGACGTGCTCGCCGGCATCGACCGGCTCGACCCCGACAGCCAGGGCCTCTATCTGCGGCAATGGTCGCAAAGCGACGCACTCCCCGAGCTCGCCGCCCGCTGCCGCGCGCGCGGCGTCCGCTTCTGGATCCGCGACGACGCCCACCTCGCCACCCGCGAACACGCCTTCGGCCTCCACCTGACGGCTAAATCTTGTGGGAGCGGTGCCCAAAACTACCCGGGCATCCTCTCCGCCGCCTGCCACAACGAAGCCGAAATCACCCAAGCGATAGAGTGGGGCGCGCAAATGGCCACCCTCTCCCCGGTCCACGCCACCCCCACGCACCCGGACGCCAAGCCCCTGGGCTGGGACCGCTTCCGCGCCCTGGCGGAGGGCAAACCGCTGGTGTTCTACGCCCTCGGCGGCGTCACCCCCCAGGACCTGGACACAGCGCTCCATCACGGCGCCTTCGGCCTCGCCGGTATCCGCGCCTTCTGGAAAAATAACGAATAAGTTATTTATTGAGTTTGAGATAACGAAAGAGGTATAAATTGTCCATCGAATAACGCTGGAGTTATCAGATGGATTTGCTTCCGGTATCCAAACAGGTCGCGGCGCTCCGCAAACGTCTGCGTATGGAACAACGAGCCCTAGAACCGCTGACTGGGCTGAAACAACCTCATATTGCCCGCATAGAAGGGGGAAAAGACGTCCGTCTTTCTACGTTGGAAAAGCTGGTCAGGGCGCTTGGGGCAGCCCTGGTGGTCATCCCGCGCGACCGGCTCGCCGAAGTGCAAGCTCTGTTAAACACCGCCCCTGGTGATACTGCACACGATCGCTGGACAGACTCTTTCGATGCCGACGCGTTTACGCCTTACGCCCACCTGGAAGTCCAAGACGACGATTGAGAACTCCGTGCGGCTGCGAGAGGAAGAAACTTGTGGGGCGGGCCTTGTGGGAGCGGGCCCCGCCCGCGAAAGGGTGGCTTAGCCACCCGGCGGGACACCAGAACCTTACTACAGGCGATAAAGCGTCTCTGATCCCGCGGGGCAACCGTTGCCGGCCGGCTCCGCCGGCCTTTCGCTTGCAAGGCAAGCTCCCACAAGGGCCCGCTGCCACAAGCAGTCCGCTCCCACAGGGTTCGCTTCTACATTCAGCTCAGGTTATCGAAATCGTCCATCGGGTCGGTGGGCTCGCCGGGAATCGCGTGGCGCTCCGACGCCCAGTCGCCCAGGTCAATCAGCTTGCAGCGCTCCGAGCAGAACGGCCGCCAGGGGTTATCGTCCCAGCGTGAGGGTTTCCGGCATTGCGGGCAGGGGTAAATACGGGTGGGCTGTTCGTTATCCGCCATGTCGTTGCGCGAGTTCCAAATACGTTTCATGTAAGGCGTCGAGCCGCTCATGCAGGTGCCGCAGCGGGCCGTGGTTCTCCACCACGTCGTGGGCCGCCGCGAGGCGGCGCTCGCGGTCCATCTGGGCGCGCATGATCGCCTGCACCTGCGCCTCGGGCACGGTGTCCCGCGCCACGGTGCGCGCCACCTGAAGTTCCGGCGGCACGTCGATCACCAGGATACGGTGCACCATCTCTTTCTGGCTACCCTCGAGCAGCAGCGGCGACACCAGCACCGTATAGGGCGAATCGCTGGTGTGGATCTGCCGGTAGAGCTCACGGCCGATGGCCGGATGGGTGATCGCCTCCAGATCGCGGCGCGCCTGCTCGTCACTGAACACGATATCGCGCAGCGCGCGGCGGTCCAGGCTGCCGTCGTCCTGCAGCACCGCGCCGAACCGGTCGACGATAGCGTCCAGCGCCGGCTCGCCCGGCGCCACCACCGCCCGCGACGCCAGGTCCGCATCGACAATGGTCACACCGCGCCGCGCCAGATGATCCGTGGCCGCGGTCTTGCCGCTGCCGATACCGCCGGTCAGACCGACAACAAACATAGGGACTCCGCAATCTGAGCGTGTTTGTGGGTGCGGGCCTTGTGGGAGCGGGCCCAGCCCGCGAAAGGCCGGCAAAGCCGGCCGGCAGGATACCAGAGAAGCGCGTTCGGTGGGATTGACCGCTACCCGAGGTTAAACAGCCCCAGGTAGGAGCTCACGATCACCTCACCCCAAAGCAATGCGATCCACCCGGCGATCGCCAGATAAGGCCCGAACGGAATCCCCTGATCCCGCTTCACGCTGCCGCTGGCCATCATCGACACCGCGAACACCAGGCCCACCACCGACGACAGCAACACCACCACCGGCAGATACTGCCAGCCCAGCCAAGCGCCCAGGGCGGCGAGCAGCTTGAAGTCGCCGTAGCCCATGCCTTCCTTGCCGGTGAGCAGCTTGAACACCCAGTACAGGCTCCACAGCGCCAGATAGCCGGCCATGGCCCCAATCACCGCATCCGGCAGGCTCACCGGGGAGATGCCCAGCACCGCCGCCAGCAGGCCCGCCCACAGCAGCGGATAGGTAAGATCGTCCGGCAACAGGGTGGTATCCAGATCAATCACCGCCAGGGCCAGCAGCGTAAAACTGCCGTACAGCATGAAGATCAACCAGGGATCGTAACCGAAGCGCCAGGCGCACAGGCCCGCCACCAGCGCGGTGAGCAGCTCGATGATCGGATAACGCTTGCTGATCGCCGCCTTACAGCCGCTGCAGCGACCCTTCAGCAGCGCCCAGCTCACCACCGGCACGTTCTCGTACCAGCGGATGCGATGGTTGCAGTGCGGGCAGTGGGAACCGGGCGTCACCAGGTTGAAGATCCGCGGCTCTTCCTCGCCCTTCGTTGCCGGTTGGTCCAGCAGTTCGCGGGCCTCCTGGCGCCAGGTGGCCTCCATCATCTTGGGAATACGGTGGATCACCACATTCAGGAAGCTACCCACCAGCAGGCCGAACAGTACGCAAACCAGGATCAGGGCGGCCGGGCTGGCCGCCAGGTATTCGAGAATCTGCACTGGTTAGACCACGTTGCCGAGCTGGAAGATTGGCAGGTACATAGCGATGATCAGGCCGCCGATAAGCACGCCGAGGACCGCCATGATAAGGGGCTCGAGCATGCTGGTCAGGCCGTCGACCAAGTTGTCGACTTCATCTTCGTAGTAGGTGGCTACTTTGGCAAGCATGGCGTCCAGAGCACCGGATTCCTCGCCGATGGCGGTCATCTGCAGGGCCATAGCGGGAAAGACCCCAGTGGATCGCATAGCAAACTGTAATTGCTGGCCCGTAGAAACGTCTTCTTTTACTTGTAAAACGGCCTTACGGTAAACGACGTTGCCGGTTGCACCTGCGCATGCGTCTAGAGCTTCAATGAGAGGAACGCCTGCTGCGAAAGTTGTTGAAAGGGTCCGTGCGAATCTGGCAACTGTAGCTTTATGTGTAATTGGCCCAATGATTGGCAGCCGCAAAAGCACCCGATCAATAAAATCCTTAAAGGCCGGCGACCTTTTCCTTGCTTCTGAAAAGCTAATGGCAGCGATAACCAAAGCTAACAAGACCATTATGAAATGGGACTGCAAAGCTTCAGAGAGATTGATAACGAATTGTGTGAAGGCTGGGAGTTCCGCGCCAAAACTTTTAAAAAGGTCTTGAAAAGTGGGTACTACTTTCACCAGCAAAATACCGGTTACGATTACAGCCACGCAAATCACCGCAATCGGGTACTTCACTGCCTTTTTAATCTTCTGTTTAAGTGCCTCGGTCTTCTCTTTGTACAGAGCAACCCGGTCTAGCATTGTCTCGAGGGAGCCGGAGGCTTCCCCGGACTCGATCAGGCTGCAATACAGGTCATCGAATAGTCGAGGGTGCTGGCGCAGGGCGCCGGCGAAGTTGTTGCCGCTCTCCACATCGGCCTTTAGTTTTAGTATCACCTGTTTCATTGAAGGGTTTTCAAGGCCGTCGGACACGATCTCGAACGCCTGAACCAGGGGCACGCCGGCTTTCATCATGGTCGCCATTTGGCGGGTAAACAGGGCAATGTCCATGGGCTTGATTTTTTTCTTGCCACCCAGGGAAACCTCCCGTTTTTTTATCACCTTCTTGGCCTGAATGCCCTGCTTGCGCAGCTCGGCACGGACCAGAGCCGGCCCCTTGCCGGTGATTTCCCCCTTTACTTTGCTGCCTTTGCGGTCGATGCCTTCATAGGTGAAGGTCGCCGGTTTTTGTGCTGTCGCTGTTTTTGCCATAGTTGAAACCCTGACCTACCGGAACCTTTAGTAGTTTAGTGCCCGCTGGTCACCCGGCTCACCTCTTCGAGACTGGTGACGCCGTGCATGACCTTGATCAGGCCGGAACGGTACAGATCGTTGAACCCCTCTTTGCGGCATTGGTCGCCAATCTGGATGGAATTACCTTCCTCCATGATGATGCGCGCAATGCCGTCGGTGATGCGGACTACCTCGTAAACCCCCACGCGCCCCTTGTAGCCGCCTTTGCACTTCTCGCAGCCTTTGCCACTGGGGCCGTACACAGTAAACCCGGATTGAATGTCCTCGTCCGTGAAACCCATCTCAACCAGGGATTGCTTAGGGACATCCACCGGCTCCTTGCAATTCTCGCACAGCCGCCGGGCCAGGCGCTGGGCAATAATCAGAATCACCGAGGTGGCGATGTTGAACGACGGCACGCCCATATTGCGCAGACGGGTCAGCGTTTCCGGCGCGCTGTTGGTGTGCAAGGTGGAAAGCACCAGGTGACCGGTCTGCGCCGCTTTCACGGCGATCTCGGCGGTCTCCAGGTCCCGAATCTCCCCCACCAGGATGATATCCGGGTCCTGACGCAGGAAGGCGCGCAACGCGGTGGAGAACTCCATGCCCTGCTTGGGGTTCACATTGACCTGGTTAACCCCTTCCAGGTTGATCTCTACGGGGTCTTCCGCCGTGGAGATGTTGCGCTCCGGCGTATTGAGGATGTTCACACCGGTATAAAGAGACACGGTCTTGCCCGAGCCGGTGGGTCCGGTGACCAGAATCATGCCCTGGGGCTTGCTCAGGGCGTCCATATACATCTGCTTCTGGTTTTCCTCGTAGCCGAGGTGATCGATGCCCATCTTGGCGCTTTCCGCGTCCAGGATCCGCAGCACGATCTTTTCGCCGTAGAGAGTAGGGCAGGTATTGACCCGGAAATCGATGGCCCGGGTCTTGGAAATCTTAAGCTTGATGCGGCCGTCTTGAGGCACTCGGCGCTCGGAAATATCCATTCGCGCCATCACCTTGAGGCGGGCGGCCAGCTTACTGGCGGTGGTGATCGGCGGCTTGGCTACCGTTTCCAGGATACCGTCCTGGCGGAAGCGCACACGGTAGGTTTTCTCGTAGGGTTCGAAATGCAGATCCGAGGCGCCGCCCTTAATGGCGTCCAGCAGGAGCTTATTCACGAAGCGCACGATGGGGGCGTCGTCGGAGCCCGCCGACGCGTCCTCGCCACTGGGCGTGGCGTCGGTATCTCCGGTCTCAAGATTGTCCAGGTCATCATCAAGGTTATCGAACGCCTTGCCTTCCTGCTCCGACTCCAGCTGGTCGATCCAGCGTCGCAGCTTGTCGTCCTCGACGATCACCGTTTCCACGTTCAGGCCGGTGTTAAAGCGAATCTCTTCCAGCGCCGGCAGGTTGGTGGGGTCGGACACCGCCACGAACAGCCGGCTGCCGCGCCGCAACAGCGGCAGAATGGTGTGCTTGGTGATCAGCTTGGGGTCGACCAGATCCTTGACCATCATCTCCTTGGAGAAGGTATTCAGATCGATCAACGGATCGCCGAACTCCTCGGCCGCGCAGCGCGCCACCACACCGGCACCGACGTGCCCGCCGGCCACCAAATGATGGACCAGCGCCACCCGCGCCTGCCGCGACTCGGCGGCGGCGGTTTGCGCCGCTTCCATGGAGAGATGGCCTTCCTTTACCAGACGGCGGGCCAGGCCGCTTAAAGACGCTGCGGAACTATTCATAAGAAGTGTTCATGGTTATTTATACTTACCCCCAAAGCAGATTGGCAGCCTTCCCGCCGGCTGTAAAGAGCGCATGATCAAGGGGTTGGCCGCGTTACCTGCATTGGAGTCTTAACTGACGTAATGGGTCATGGAGGGTGACGTTTATTGTCATCCCCTGACAAAAAGCGGCAGTTCTCCGGCCGCGAAAGTGACACGAAAAGCCGCAAACCCGGCGCGTGAAAGTTGGCCCAATAGCTGCATAGTCCCAGTGCAGGCGCTCGCCTCGGGGGTGAGCACATAATAAAGTTTCGAGTTTGGAGATGCTGAAATGAAACAAGTGCAGAAGGGTTTTACTCTTATCGAACTGATGATCGTGGTTGCGATCATTGGTATTCTGGCAGCCGTCGCGTTGCCCGCTTATCAGGATTACACCGTTCGCGCTAAAGTGTCTGAGGCAATTTTGGCCGGGTCTTCATGCCGTACGACTGTAACAGAAGTGTATCAGAGCGGAAGCGCGTTGCCGGCAGCTGGGGCCTGGGGTTGTGAAACTAATTCAACTTTGGGGAACAACACCGCAAAGGTTGATAGCGTTGCCACTGGTGATGCTGGCCAGATCACAATCACTTTGAATACAACTGAAATCCCTCAGTTGGCGAGCGCGAACGAGCTCACTCTTGTTCCTCTGAAAGATGCGTCTACCGCCGCTTCTGCTGCTGGCGATAACATCTTCGGCTGGCGTTGCGGCGACTCCACTGACGGGACTACCGTTCCTAATCAGTATCTCCCTAGCTCCTGTCGCGGTTAATCCCGAACTCTCTTTTAGACAGTTCGACGATGGGGCCCTTAAGCCAAGCTTAAGGGCCCCATCTTTTTAAGAACCTTCGGAAACCTGTAGCCACAATTTCAAAAGCTTGTGTCCGCGAGTTCTGTCTTAGTGATGTCAGTTCAAAACCCGATAACCCCGCCCCCGCATACAGTTCTTAACCACCTGGCTTTTCTCCTGCTCCGCGTCCCCGGCTTTGCCGGCGGCTCCGATCACGGCGCCGCCGCCGGCCATGCGTCCGGCGGTGCCGGAGTTGCCGAAGATGGCGCCCAGGATGCCGCCGATCACGGCGCCGCCGCGGCCGGTGCTGACTTCGTCGGCGACGGCGCGGTAGTCGCTGAGGTCTTGCTGGTACTGGGCTTCGTCGATGCCTTGCTTTTCCACCACCACGCGCTTGGATGAGGCGCAGGCGGTGGTGAGCAGGGCGGCGAGGGTAATCAAGGCTTAAGAGAAGCCGGCAGGTAGCCGGCTCTTATCAATGGTGAGTCGACGGGGGAGGTCGTCTCTAAGCCGGTTGTAGGTGTCGATCAGCATTAGCGTGGCGGCTTTGGCTTGTTCTAGAGCAGCGACGAAGTCAGAGGCGTCGCGCATGTACTCATGCATAAGGCGTCCATGGGCAGGGAATCGGCCCAGGGTTTGCGGTTGCTCATAGGGCGCGTGCCGTTTCGATGGCGTGGGCGTGGGCGGGATTGAGTATTACCTCCGGATCGACGACGAGCACATCGAAGGGCTGGTCGCCAAGGCGTAGCTGTAGGCGGGCGGTCAGACGCAGTTCCTTGCCTAGTCTGTCCTCACAGACGTGCGGCAATGAGATGAGAAGGTCGATATCGCCGCCGCCGATCCGGTCATTCAGACGGGATCCGAACAGACGCACCTCGTCGTCGTCGCCGAAAACCTCGGCAACCGTCTGCTTTATGACCTTAATTTGCTCGGTAGTCAGGCGCATTTCATTCCGCCTCGCCAGATCAATTCTTCGATGTTAACCGGTAGAGCCGTGGGTGTGAAAGGTGTCGCGTAACGCCAATAGGCCGGCTCCTTTTGGCTCCAAAGTCTTGCGTAATTTGTCTTCGATTTCCTACATCCCATCTCGACCGGTTCATTCATCCTTGGATAGCGGCAGAAAGTCTACCCATCGGGTATAGCTCTAAAGCTATATAGCCTGTAAGCTATCAAGGATGAAAGATGACATGGAAGGTACACACCACGAACAGATTCGACCGGTGGTTCGACGCGTTGCCTGATTCGGTTCGGGCCAGCGTTATCGCGGGTATGCTTGTTCTGGAGCGCGAGGGTCCTCTGTTGGGGCGTCCTTATGCGGATACTGGGTGATTAAAATGGGAAGAACGCTAGAACAAATCCTAGAGACCGAAAAGCCAGCGGTAAAAGCACAGGCCGAAGCGCAGGCGAAGGCCATGCTGCTTAATATCCAGCTGGCCAAAATTCGAGCGCTAGCACAGAAAACCCAAGCCGAAATGGCCGAGACGCTCGATGTAAAGCAGCCCACGGTGGCTGGCATCGAAAGAGTAGGCCAGGACTTAAAATTATCTACGCTGAAACGCTATGTCGAGGCGGCCGGTGGGAAGGTGAGGCTCGATATAGAGCTCCCGGACGGTAACCACCACGAGTTTTTGTTATAGAAGGCGGCACAGCCGCAGGCAAGGGGGCGCGGCGATGCGTAAGTAAATCCTTCGGATGCCTAGAAGCACGTCCAGTTGGACGCCCATGTGTACAGGTGAGAGGTGAAGTATGGCTGGAACATTAAGAGTGCCGGCTCGTCAGCCCACCAGTGTTGGAATGATGCTCAAAGAAGAGTTTCTTGCTCCGTTGGGCATTTCGCTGGGGCAGCTCGCAAAAGCTATGGGCGTGAGCCGGAAAACGGTGAACGAGCTGTGTGGTAATCGGCGTGGTGTGACCGCGGAAACCGCGTTCCTGCTGTCAAAGGTGCTGGGCACTACTCCGGAATTCTGGCTCAATTTGCAGGTTATAAACGATTTATGGTTGGCTAAGCATAGCGAACGTTTGGCCACCAAACTCAAGCACGCTCATCCGCTGGTAGCGGCTTAGTTTAGACCCGATCGCCCCGCTTCCACCGGTGCTGACCTGGTCGGCGAGAGCGCTCTGGTGTAGAGGGAGAGGGTCGGATTACGCTGGGCTAATCCGACCTACCGGGTAGACATCGACCTACTTGTTGTCGAAAACCTGGTCCAGCGAATTGGCTTCCAGTACCCGGTCGGCCCAGACGTCTATCTCCTCGGCGGTGGCCTGTTCCAGGCGCTGATGCGTGTCCTCCGGTAACGGGCCGAAGCGATGCGTAAGTAAATGGATTAGCAGTCCTGCTCGACCCTGCTGCACACCTTGCTGTACGCCTTCTTCCTTAGCGAGTCGCTCGAAGCTGGTAACGTATTGCATGTGACTCTCTCCTTCGATGGCGGTGAGGCGGAGCCGCAGGCTTTGTTCCAGGTGCGGCGGCAGCGCCATGAGCCAGTCGATGATGCGTAACAGTTGAATAATACGGCTTTTCGCCCATCCCTTGCCATAGAGCAACCGAATCAGGCGGTATTTGGCGCG
>Ga0206123_10003489_pt1 | contig 12943 bp, 6 predicted proteins | sample Helgoland_Spring_2_FD_160086 | JGI IMG/M metagenome (GOLD analysis project Ga0206123, IMG submission 160086) | Pelagic subsurface seawater microbial communities from Kabeltonne, Helgoland, North Sea - Helgoland_Spring_Bloom_20160316_1 | ecosystem: Environmental > Aquatic > Marine > Epipelagic ... | reverse complement strand
AGATTGGTCAACTCCAAAACAATAAATTAAATGAAAGAATTTTACACCTTTGAAGGTCAATCTTACGAGGTTGATCCTAGTAGATTAGAAGAATTTTTAGGACAATTTCCAAACGCTACAAAAGTAGGTGAGCCGGGAAAGACGATAGACCCTGCGTCAAACGTTATGGATTCAGGGTCGGAAAATGGTGGGTTGGAATCGAGGTTACCATTTAGTTATTCAGACGATTCTAAAACACAAGTTTTATTGCAAAAAGAAGAAACGACCGTTGATTCACAGGGCAACGAGAGTAAAAACCTAGTTGTTAACAAAGAGTTTTTTGATCTCGAGGATGAGGTTGCTGTTAGTCAACTTAAAGCTCAATTTGGAGATGCATTTGATTTTGAAGAGATGCGTTTTGGTAAGTTTAAAGGCGCTGGTGTTTCCATGTCTGGAGTAACTGTTTCCACAAAAGATGGTAAAAAATCCAAAACAATAGAGTTTAATATTGACGGTAGAGATCAAGCTACTGATGAAATGATTAACTCTGCTTTAGAAAAACAAAAAAATGATCCAAACTCTTTAAACAATATAGATAAAAGGGTTTTAAGACAGTTAGAAGATAATAAAAATGCCTACGAAGTAGCATACAGCGATTTGGTTTCTTTTATGGATGAAAACTCTACAGAAGAAACGAGAACAGCTACCAATGTGAAAGAGCAAGAGATAAGAAAAACAGTTGGCGACTTTAACAACTACGTAAAGCAAGACGTTGAAGCTATAGAGAATAAGTACTCTGAAGAGACTCAACCAAACATGTTTAATCCTGTGGAAGAAGAAGTAACCCAAAGATTTGCTTATGGCATGGAGGCTAAAGGAGGTGGTGGAAGTCGTACATATACTAAGGTAATCCAACCTTATGAAGAAGAGTTAAAGCTAGCTATGACTAGACTTGGTGTTAACGAAATAACCCAAGAGGTTAAAGACGAAGCTAGAAACATAGTAATAGAAAACGAAAGAAGATCATTAAAAGAGGCTAAAACAACTGAAATGCTAGAAGAGTTGGAGGACGGTGAAATACTACCGGCTTCTTTAGCGGAATATAAAGACGATCCTGACGCGTTGAAATCTGTGTTAACCGTTGGTAATAAAATGTTTCAACGAGAATACGCGGTTAAAACAGAGGCTTTTATTCGAGAAAAACACGAGTTAGAAACTGGTGAAGACATACTAGCGTTCACAAATTTATCTAAACAATTAAACGATCCCGAGTACAACTTTGAAATACAAAGCGATGAACCGGTAGTAACCCTTGAAGACGGTAGATTAATTCCAAAAAGGATATTAGATCAACATGAAAAAGAAAGATTAAGGTTAAAACCGAAATACGAAAACTTTTTTAAGCTACAAAATGATCTTATAGATAATAGATATAACATACAAGATAGCGACACGCAATTAGACTTACTTAGAAGAGATTATAATGATTGGGAAAGGTTTGGAGTAACTGTTGGTGCTGGTTTCGCTGAGTTGGCTATAAATATTGGTGGTGCAACAGAGGACATAGAGGCACATAAAAGATGGGCTAAAGTAAAAGCTGAGTTACAAGAAAAAAGAGATGAATACGCTAAGCCTATAGCTTACGATGATGCTTTTAAAAGTTGGACAAACTTTGGTAAGTTTGCCGTTGGTGAGCTTGGTAATCAAATACCTATATTTACAGCTTTAGCTGTTCCCTACGCTGGTTGGGGTACTTTACTAGCTAGTAGTTATGGTGAGCAATATGGAACCATGACAGCTGAAGAAATAGCGTCAAAAGACTCTCCCTTTGGCGAGATAGATTATTCTTTATTTGAAAAGATGGCAACAAGCGCTGGTTACGCCGTTCCTGAATTAGCGTTTGAACTTGTTACTACCGTTCCTTTATTAAGAGGAGCCGGTAACTCGCTTAAAGGCCTTTATGGATCAAGTATTAGAGATCTTACAAAACAAGGTGTAAAAGAAGGTATAAGAGATAATACTCCTGGTTTTATAAAAGGGTCTTTATTTGGATCGCTTGGTGAGGGTGCTACAACTTTAACTCAAAATGTTGTAACGGGAAAACCTTGGCATGAAAATGTAGAACACTCTCTTTTCTCTGGATTAATGTTTGAGTCAACGTTGGCAGCTGTACCCACTATAGCTGGCGCTGTAACAAACAAACTTAGTGATTATGATCAAAATGCTAAGGTTAGAGAAAACCTAACTGTTGTCAACAGTATAATACAAGCTAATAAAATATTAAAAACAAGAATTAAGTTTGGTAAAAAACTAAACAAAGACACTGAGTTACTTGAAAGCGATAAAAAGAATAATGAAAATAAAATAAAAGATCTTTTAGCTGATAATACAAAAATACTAGGAGAACAAAAACAAGGAATTACTGGTAGATGGCTTGGTTGGGGTAAAAATAATAAAAACGGTATGAGCGCTGGCGCTTTTAAAGCTTATTTAAATGTAACAACTCAACAAGAGCAACTTAGAATACAAGCTGACAAAATTATAAATAGTGACTATACTGACGCTGAAAAATCAAAAAAACTAAAAGAACTTAAAGAAAACGGGTTTACCGATGCAAGTGGCAAGAAGTATAACGGTTTTGACCTTTTACAAGGAGCTAGAGACGCTTTTAGAAGCGAAAAGAATAGTGAGTTTAACTTATGGAAAGCCGATAAAAATAATGAGAAAAAACTAAATGAGTACTTAGAGAACGCTCAAGATTTTATCGATAATCCAAACACAGACAGATCTCCTAATTGGGTTAAAGGTAAAGATGCTGACGATGTTGCTAGAATCTTATTTAACATTGACAAAATAAATGAGAATCTAAATATAGCTAGAGATAAAAAAGGTAGACCAACCGCTTTGGATAAAAACTTAGTTGTTTATGATGACGTAAAAACAGCTGTTGTTGAAATGGCAAAACTTGGTATTGATAATAAGGTTATTCAAAGCGTTAAAGATGGTAGTCATGGTTTTGATGGTCCTAACGATCAATCTTATATAATTGTTGAAAACATGGCTAAAGATGATCGTCTTGAAACTAAAACACACGAGTTATCACATAGGTTTTTTAGAAACGCTATAGCTGAAAATCCAGAGGCGTTTAGAGAAATGTCAGAAACTATATTTGAGTGGTCAAAAACAAATGATAAACAATTATACGCTAGACTTTTAAGACAAGCAATGACAGTTGACTCTGCTCCAGATGAAATTATAGCTGTATTCTTAGAAGAAGCTGCCGCTGAAAGAATTGATTTAAAGAAAAAAGGTATAGCTGGTTTAATAGGTTATATGACCGGTAACATTATGCAAGAAGGTTACGGTGTTGATATGGATTTTGCTGGTGAATCGGATGCGATAAAAATGCTTATAGGCCTTGGTAAAAAAATCAAAGCTGGTAAACTAACGTTAAAAGATCAGGAAGCTATCGTTAAAAGTGAAGTTTTTGAAACAGCTAAAAGAAAAGGTAAGATATTAGATTTGTTTATGCCAAAAGTACCTGGTGCAACCAAACTGTCTAAAGCAGAGGGATCGCAAACAACAATTAAAGAAGATTTGTTCACTGAAGCTAATAATGCTTTGATAGAGGCGTTAGAAATGTACGGGATGGATAGACCTGAGAGATTGTTGAGTGAAGATATTGAGGTTAGAAAAGAATTAGCAAAAGAATGGGAGGCGCTTGGTGATAGTAGGTTTTGGGTTGGTGTTGTTATAGGTGAAAAGTGGAAAAAGTTTCTTGAAGTAAACTACTTGCAAAAAAGAGATAAAGCCGCTAATTACAATTTATATAAAGATCAAATACTAGACGTTGCGGCAACTGGTATTGAAAAAGGAGATAATGGTATACCATTTTTAGTTAGATCGTGGAAACCAGCAGAGGAAGGTGGTAGAACTTTAACATCACATATATTTGGAGAGATAGGTACTAGATTAATGGGGACCAACGGTATTATAGATCGTAAGTTTCCTCAATTTGATAAGTTTACTTCTGTTATTGACGCGTCCTTCGACGAAGGTGGTATGGACATCGAGGGTGATTTAGATATTGATGCTGTTCTAGCTGCCGAAGAAAGAAAAAGAAAAAGAAAAGAAAATTTAGAGGAGGATAGATATAGAAAGTTAATAGGTGTTGATGATAAGTTCGCTGCTGAAATTAAAAAAGAAATTAGAGATGTATTGTTGTCAGGGAATTTAGGTTTAATAAGTGATTTTGCCTGGACACAACGTTTTTCTAAAGCTGCTCAGAAAAAACTTTTTACTATCATTAAAAAAGAAATGAAGGATTATGAAGCTTTTTTAAAGAAAACTAGAAAACCATTTGTAAAGCACGCTAACACTTCTGATTTAGTTCAGATGGAAAAAAGAGAGGAAAAAAAGATATTTACCACATTGAAAGCTGTAAATGCTAGTCCTAATAAAATTAAATTAGCTTTGTTAGAAGGATTAATACAACCTTTTGAGGTTAAAAGCATGACACAGGGTCCTAATATATATGACAAGGTAGACGCTAAAGAACAAGAGTTTATTGATTTTATGAAGGTTAGAGGTAGAAAAGACGCTTTTGTGAAGAGCAATATCAATATAATGGCTATGGACGCTGTGTTTGACGTTCTATTAAACGAAACAATAGAAGTAGATGGTAAGCAGGTTAGAGTTTTAGACGAGTTTATTAAACAACAAAGGGAAAAAGGTTTGCCACATGTTAGCAATGTATTATCTATTGTTAAGGAAAGAATAAATAGAGACCAAGATGTTAAATTTAGTAGCACCGTTAGAAACTTTAACAACCTTGATTTAAGAGTGTTTTATGGTAAGCTAAATACCTTTGGCAATAAAATAGATTTAATAAACGTTGGGGATGAAGATGCTGTTAGATTAGCCGTAGAAGAAACGTGGGGAGATGACTATGGTAAAACAGTTATAAAGGCTTTATCTAAAGATTTGTTTAAGCTAGTAAAACGATATGCTACAATAGATAAAAACCATACAAATTTAAAAACTCAGCCAGAACAAAAACTTAACGAGTATTTGTATGATAATTTAAAAGCCGCTGAATTAGAGCTAAACCTAGCTGAGTATTTGGAACTCAAAGATGAAGACGGTAAGTTGATGAAGTTTTCTGAATTATTTGATGATACTGGTAGGTTAAACAATCAAAGATCTGCAATAATAGATTTTGGTAAAAAACTTGTTGAAAAATATAAACCAGAAAAAGCTTTGATGATGATGATTCATGCTGGTGGTATGTATAGCACTAGCACTCAAATCAGTAGAGGAAATCATCTTGTAAACGATAGTGGTAAGATTTACAAAATAACAGAAGATCAAATTACTAAACTTGACAAAGAAGGTAAAAGAAAAACTCAGTTTAGCAGTCAAAGATATCAATCGTTTACAGGCAAAAAAGATTGGAATGTAAATGTAATGCAAGTTGTTTTCCCAGAACTAAAGTTTACTAGAGCTAAAAATTTAGAAAAATTTCAAATAATTGACGGTAAAAAAATAGACACTAGTCTTTTGGCTGAATCTTCTAAAAAAGGCATGGAAGACAGAAATTTTACAGCTAGAGAAGCCCAAGCAAAATTATCTGAAGAATTTGTAAGAGATATAGCCCAGTATTACAAAGACAACAAAGCGTTAGATAAGATTGATTTTGGAATGCTAGTGATGAGCATGTCAAGTAACATGCAATCGCCGCTTAAGAGAGCTGCTAACTTAAAGTATATATACAAAGATAAAAAGGGTAAAAAATACAAAGGTGAGTTTAGGTACGAGCATATGATACCCACTAACTTTATGGTGTTGAAAATAACGGACGCTTATATGAATGATAAGTCTGATGTAGATTTAGATGCCTTGTTTAAAGAATATACGGTTGCTATTATTCCTGTAACTATGGACAATATAATGGAGGAGATGAACTTTATAAACACAATGCCTATTGTTTTTGAGGCTGGGCAAAGTTCAAGAATTAGGTATTATAATATGTCTACTTTTGGCCACCCAGATTTATATGCTATAGAAAGTATAGACCCTAAAGACAAGGGTAGAGTTTATGGTGAGGGTGCTACTGTTAAGTTTAGTAAAAACATAAAAAATACTAAAATAATAAATGATGCCATTGTAAAAGCTAGGACAGTTAAGTTTTCCCAAACATCAAGAGGTATTACAGTTTTAGATTTTGATGACACGTTAGCTACAAGTAAATCTTTAGTTATATCAACATCACCTGAAGGTGTTGTGAGAAAACTAACAGCTGAAGAGTTTGCTCAAGAAGGTGCTGATTTGCTAGATCAAGGTTGGACGCACGATTTCTCAGAGTTTAGTAAGGTTGTGGATGGTAAAGTTGCCTCACTGTTCAAGAAAGCAATGAAACTGCAAGGTAAGTTTGGTCCTGAGAATATGTTTGTATTAACAGCGAGACCTGCTGATTCTGCCCCAGCTATATTTGAATTTTTAAAAGCTAATGGATTAAATATACCATTAAAAAATATTACTGGCTTAGCTAATTCCACGTCAGAAGCAAAAGCACTTTGGATCGCCGATAAAGTTGGTGAAGGTTACAACGACTTTTATTTTGCTGATGATGCTTTACAAAACGTACAGGCTGTTAAAAATATGTTAGATCAATTCGATGTTAAGTCAAAAGTTCAACAGGCTAAAGTTAAGTTTAGTAAATCAATGAACGATAAGTTTAATGATATATTAGAAAACGTTACAGGTATTGAGTCTGATAAAAGATTTTCTATTATTAAAGGTAGAAAGCGTGGTGAAAGCAAAGGTAAGTTTAGATTTTTTATACCACCATCACATGAAGATTTTGTAGGTTTGTTATACAACTTTTTAGGTAAAGGCAAAGAAGGTAATGCTCATAGAGACTTTTTTGAACAGGCTTTAATTAGGCCTTTAAATAGAGCCAACAGAGAGTATGACACAGCTAGACAAAGCGTTGCTAATGATTATAAAGAGTTAAACAAGCAATTTGAAGATGTAAGAAAAAAGCTTACTAAGAAAACCGCTGATGGTGATTTTACTTTTCAAGACGCTATAAGAGTATACCTATGGGATAAACATGGTCATAAAATTCCTGGATTAAGTGAGACTGATCAAATAAAATTAGTTGAGTTAGTAGCGTCCGATCCACAGCTACAGGCTTACGCTGAAACTTTAAACGTTATTTCTAAGCAAGAAACTTATGTTAATCCAACTGACGGTTGGAATAGCGGTGATATAAGAATGGATCTAGATGATGCTACGGGTAGAATAGGTAGAAAGCAGTTCTTTGCTGAATTTATTGAAAATGCTGATGTTATATTTTCTGAAGAAAACTTAAATAAGATAGAAGCTGGTTATGGTAAAGGTGTTAGAGAATCTTTAGAGGATATGTTGTACAGAATAGAGACTGGTAGAAACAGACCAACTGGACAAAACAAGCAAGTTAACAACCTCATGAACTACTTAAATGGATCTGTAGGTACAGTGATGTTCTTTAACATGAGATCTGCGTTACTTCAGCAAATGTCTATTGTGAATTACATTAACTTTGCTGACAACAATATATTTGCAGCGGCTAAAGCTTTTGCAAATCAAAAGCAGTATTGGAAAGATTTTGCATTTATATTTAACTCTGACATGTTAAAGCAAAGAAGAGGTGGTATACAAACTGATATCAACGGCGCTGAGCTTGCTGCTAGTCTACGTAACTCTAAAGATATAACTAGAAAGTTAATATCTAAATTATTAGAAATAGGATTTTTACCTACGCAGATTGGTGATAATATTGCAATTGCAACTGGTGGTGCTTCTTATTACAGGAATAGAATAAATAAGTATGTAAAACAAGGTATGTCTCAAAAAGAGGCTGAAGCAGCTGCTTTTACAGATTTTCAAGATATAACTCAGTCTACTCAGCAGTCAGCAAGACCTGACATGGTTTCTAAGCAACAAGCGTCTGTTATTGGTAAAGTTATATTAAACTTCCAAAACGTTACGTCTCAGTTTAATAGATTAGGTAAAAAAGCTTTTCAAGATATATACAATAGAAGAATAACAAAACCTAATTCTACTCAAATGCAGAGCGATATATCTAATGCTGCTAGGATAACTTATTACTTTGCTATTCAAAACGCTATATTCTATACGTTACAAACAGCTTTGTTTGCTATGATGTTTGATGATGATGAAGAAGATGTAAACAATTTGTTTATCAAAAAACAAGAAAGACTAATAAACGGTAGTATTGATTCTGTATTAAGAGGATCTGGTTTGATAGGTGGTGTGGTTGCTACTTTAAAAAATGTAGCTATTGCTTTTGCTAGACAAAGAGATGTTAAATATAATCCAGATGAAAGTGCAGTTGGTTTAGAAGCTTTAAACTTATCACCAGTATTAGGTATTAAACTTAGAAAAATTGTTAATGCTGAAAAAACTCTTAACTATAACAAAAAAGTTATAAAAGAAATGGAAACTTTTGATATTGATAATCCTCAATGGTCTGCTGTTACAAATTACACAGAAGCATTTACAAATATACCTTTGAATAGATTATACAATAAAACGCAAAACGTTAGACAATCTTTAAACAATGATCACGCTGCTTGGGAAAGAACTTTAATGTTTTTAGGTTGGAGTCAATACAATCTTGATCTTGAAAACAAAAAGATGGAAGAGATTAAAGAAAAAACTAAAGGCAAGAAAAAGAAAAGTAAAAAGTCTAAAACGTATAGAATATTAAAGTAAACAATTCAAAAAATAGGTGATAATAAAAAGATGGTAAGAAAACTAATAATACTGCTACTATTTATATCTAATATAACAGTAGCACAAACATTTGGAAACATTAACGTTAAAGGCTTGTTAAAGTACTCTACTTTTTACGCGGCTGTTAACGGTGGGACATCACTTTCTGATGTTGATGTGTTCTCTGTGGATAATGGTTTATCTACACAGACTATATCAACTCCTTATGATTATAATTTTACCATAGGATTACGTAAGATCGCAAGGTTTGGCTATGAAAACAAAGCGCAAACTTTTTATGATGGAACGGAATCTAATTACAGTGATGCGGCCACTGTCGGTAAAGTTAGAGGAGTTGAATATTTATTTGAGATTGATTACAAGAGGCAAGAAGGTGTCGACTACTTAGATCAACATCACTTTGTTAGGTTTAGTTCTGACGACGGTTGTGCTGATGAATTGTGTATGAACTTTTTTGCTTTAAAACTAGAGTATTTAGAAGATGGCTTTGCTGATATTAAATACTTTGAAGCATCAGAGAGATACAGACATCGTAAAGGTAAAAACCTATCGTGGAACATCGGGTTAACACATAGACTTGCTGAACCTTATGGTTATAACGCTTTAGACGAGTGGATGTTAGACAATGGAGATTTACACTACACGTATCTAGCCTTGCAAGAAGGTTATGAGGTTGATGTGTATAGCAGTGAATACTTTAATCCTAACGGAGAGCTAGTTGCTACTAGCCCTGAGGTTTGGGAGGCGGTTGTTATACCTGAAGTACTAGCTGATTACACTGAAAAGAAAAGAAACGAATTAAAGAAAACTATACAGCATTCACTTGTTGTAGGTTTTGATTACTATAGGTATTCTAAGAAAACATGGTTACACGCTTGGGGGAGTTTAATGCCGTATCACTATAATGATGGTAGTGAATTCTCTTATCACAATTACGTTGATGGACAGTGGTATGATTATTCTGGTGGATTAATATATGGAATAAAAGTAAGCAAAAACTTAGGATACTTTATGGAAGGAAAATATAACAAGTACTGGAACAGAGAATGGTACGACTTTAAATTAGGATTAAACTACACGATTTTTTAAAATGGCAAAAGAGTTAAACGAGGACACGGGTTTTGTACTTAGCGTAAAAACATTAATAGCTATAGGATTTGCTATGGCAACTTTAATTAGCATGTGGTTTATGTTGCAAGCAGATATTGCTGAGGCAAAAGAACTACCTATTATCCCACCAGATGAGGTTACTCGCATGGAGTTTAACATGAAAGATCAAATGATTCGCAATACTATTATGGAGACAAAAAAAGATGTTGATGAGATAAAAAAGACCTTAGATAAGATAGAGGATAAACTATACAGTAGGTAATGGAAAAGACTATTACTTGGAGAATATTTGGTGTATACATGTTAATACTATTTTTCATGCTAGTTGCTAACATTGTCTTTGGTCAAATCAAAGTAACTCAATTTAACGCTGGTTGGAACAACGCTAACGAGGTACCTTGGATTATGGGCTTAGAAGATTGCAACACGTATTCTTACGTAGACATAGCTACAGACACAGAGGCGCAAACAAAACATAAAATAGCAGTTATACCTACTATTATAATATTTAAAGATGGAGAGGAGGTTGCTAGATTTCAAGCTGATTTAAGCTTTAAAATGGTAGCAACAAGAGAAGAAGTACAAGAAGAAATAAATAATCAATTAATGAGCGACTTTTAAATGGCATTCAAACAACCAAGTAATCCTTTTTCAAACACAGCCTCTATGGGAGACTGTGGGTGTGATTCTCCTTTAGAAAAAAGAATAAGAAAAACTACAAAGGGTAAAGGTCGTAACTTTAGAACAACAAAGGAGGGTGCTGGTATGACTTCTAAGGGAGTTAAAGCTTATAGACGTAAAAACCCAGGAAGTAAGCTAAAAACAGCTGTTACTGGTAAGGTAAAACCTGGTAGTAAAGCCGCTGGTAGAAGAAAATCATTTTGTGCTAGATCCAAGGGTTGGACTGGCGAAAGAGGTAAAGCAGCGCGTAGACGCTGGAAATGTTAAAACAATAAACTATGAGAAATTCAGCGTTACCAGGATTGGTAAAAAGAGAATGTGGTTGCGTTGGCAACTGTAACTGTAAGTCATCACCAATGACCAAAAGAGGTCTTTGGGATAATATACATGCTAAAAGAAAAAGAATAAAAGGAGGTTCTGGAGAAAAAATGAGAAAACCTGGTAGTAAAGGCGCTCCATCAGCTAAAGATCTTAAAGACTCTCAATAAATGAAAAAATTACTATTACTATTATTACCGTTATCAATATTTGGTCAAAACTCCTATATAGTAGTTGAGGCTCAGTATGATAGTTTTGGCCCCGCAGAGTCAGAGTTTTATATTACAGATGATAATGGTGATACTATATTACACCACGCACCTACAGCACAGTTTGAATACTACATAGATACTGTTTGGACTAATGCTGGCTCTCACTCTGTTATAATGCTAGATAGCTATGGCGATGGTTGGCAATCAACAAGTATGGCTGGATCTTTTAGAGCTTGGAACGATTGTCAAGATACTATAATAGAGTTTTTATGTAATCCTAGTAATGGTTTTGCTACAGAGATTATAAACTTTAATATAGGACCTTGTGCTCCAAACCCACCACCACCTTGTGTTCCAGCTAAAGTTATTATAAACCTCGATCAATACCAGTCAGAAACGTCTTGGAAAATAACAGGTACAAATGGTGTTATATATGCTTCTGGCGGTGGCTATGGAGCTAATCCTGATTACGCTACTATAATAGTACCGGTATGTATACCTAAAGGTCCATTAAATTTTACCATATATGATTCGTACGGAGATGGTTTAAATGGAGCTATATGGCAAGGACAAGATGGTTCTTATTTTGTAAAACAATGTAATGATACTTTAGTATACGGTACAGACCCTGCTTTTGGTAATGATTCTACACATGTATTTGCATCTGACTCATGCCCACCGATATTAGGTTGTACTGATAACGATTATGTAGAGTGGAACCCGTTTGCTAATCTAGATGACGGAAGCTGTCAAACGCTTAAGATATTTGGTTGTTTAGATACAGCTATGTTTAATTACGACGCAGGCGCTAATACGATGGAGCTTATTGATACCTGCGTTTATACTTTAATACTACACGATTTAATGGGTAATGGTTGGGTAGGTTCAAACCTAGAGTTAGTTCACCCTGACACATCTTATAGCTTCACTCACAACGGTACGTTTAGTGATGTTCATTATGTAGGACTTACTGCTCCAGATCCTATAAGATTTATATTTTCAATTGATCCGTTAGCACAACTAACAACTATAGAGTGTGGGTTTACTCTGATTAACCCAGAAGGAGATACAATGATTAGTATTCAACCTCCTTTCATACAACCATTACTACCTTACTTCCTTGTTACTAATTGTGGTAATACTTGTGAAGAAAAAATATTTGGATGCTTAGACGCTTTAGCTGTCAACTATAATGACACCGCTAACACATCGGACACGAGCTGTTATTATGTACCAGGTTGTACAAGTCCAACGTATGTTGAGTATAATGCTTTGGCAGACTTTGATGATGGATCCTGTGTCATCCCTGTGATTCTAGGGTGTATGGATTCAACCGCGTTTAATTACGATCCTTTAGCTAATACAGAACTTACTGGTTCTTGTATTGCTATTGTTACTGGCTGTATGCAGCCTTTAGCTTTTAATTATAATCCTAACGCTAATGTTGCTGACACGTGTATAGCACTTGCTTACGGTTGCACTGACGCGACAATGTTTAACTATAATATAAATGCAAACACTGATGATGGTGGTTGTATACCTTTTGTTTTCGGATGTACCGATTCTACAATGTTTAATTATAACCCTTTAGCAAATAGTGATAATAGTTCTTGTATACCTTTTATATCTGGCTGCACGGATCCTTCTATGCTCAATTACAATCCATCAGCAAACACGGAGGATTTTAGTTGTATTACTTATATTTATGGGTGTATGGATAGTGCCGCTCTTAACTTTGATCCACTTGCTAACACGGATAACAACTCGTGCATTGAAATCATTGTGGGTTGCATGGATCCAAATGCGTATAACTATGAATCAATTGCTAATGTTAACGATTC
>Ga0206123_10003484_pt1 | contig 12952 bp, 20 predicted proteins | sample Helgoland_Spring_2_FD_160086 | JGI IMG/M metagenome (GOLD analysis project Ga0206123, IMG submission 160086) | Pelagic subsurface seawater microbial communities from Kabeltonne, Helgoland, North Sea - Helgoland_Spring_Bloom_20160316_1 | ecosystem: Environmental > Aquatic > Marine > Epipelagic ... | reverse complement strand
CTGGGCTTGGCCGTGGATATCGCCGTGAATCGAGAGGAAGCTATATATCTGCTTAGGAATGCGCTCAATTCAAATGTTTTTACCGGCATCGGAGTCAATCAAAAAGGAGGCGGCAGATTCATTCATCTGGATATAGCCACCGAAGATGATATAAACGCTGCCAGGCCGAATATCTGGTCGTATTAACACTTCTGCTACAACTTCACATCCAATAAGTTGCAAAAAAGCATCGTTTTAGTATAATCACCGGGCGACTGGCATTCTGCTGGTCTAAATCGGGAGATTTTTATGAGCGAAAAAACGACATTCGCGTCCGTCTGGGCGACGCTATCACAGGTCGATGTATCCGACCGCATCGAAAAGAAGCAGAATCTCAGCTTTTTAAGCTGGGCCTGGGCTTGGGGGACTCTTATGGAGCACTACCCGCAAGCCGAGTATTCCTTCCAAGAACCCGAGTCATCGACAGACGGCTCACTGATGGTTTTCTGCACAGTTACAATCGACAGTCTATCTCGCCAGATGTGGCTGCCTGTCATGGACTACAAAAACAAAGCAATTCCGAACCCGAACGCTTTTCAACTGAATACTGCCAAAATGCGCTGTCTGGTTAAATGTCTGGCGATGTTCGGTCTCGGCCATTATATCTATGCGGGCGAAGATTTACCGAACGCTGAAGCTGATAGACAGGCAGAAGCTGACAAGAAAGCCGCCGAAGAACTCGCGGAATCTCTAAAGCCGCTCACAGTCGAGCAACTGAGCCGGATCAATGGGCTGATCGAAGAGACAGAAGCCGATGTAGAAAGTTTTCATAAATACTTTAAAGTTGCGGAAATTTCCGAGCTGACAACTGCACAAGCGGAAGTGGCAATTTTAAAATTGGAGACTAAAAAGGACGGTAAAAAATGAGGATACTTCCGCACGAACAACGCTCAGAGGGCTGGTTTGCGGCGCGAAGAGGCGTTCCGACTGCTAGTTCCTTCGGTAGGCTAATCACGCCCACAGGCAAGCGGGCGGCGTCTGCTGACGGCTATATAGACGAGCTGATCGCCGAGAAACTCACGGGGCAGTCTAAGTTCTTTCCAACGACCGCAGCTATGCAGCACGGCATCGACACAGAGCCGAAAGCCCGTGACTACTATGAGTTTATGTACGACGCCAAAGTGATCGAAGTCGGTCTCTGCTTGCATGACACGATAGAAGCCGGAGCAAGCCCGGATGGACTCATCGAAAACACGGACGGAATTCTGGAAATCAAATGCCCGCAGCCACATACGATGGTTAAATACTGGCGAGACTTCTTAAAGAAGGAGAGGATGCCGCAGGAATATCTGGCTCAAGTACAGGGCCAGATGTGGATCGCTGAAAAAGAGTGGTGCGATTTTCTCTGTTACGCAGAGAGCATCAAGCCGCTTCTGGTTCGCGTTAAAAGAGACGAAGAGTTCATCAAGTCGCTGGAAGAAATAGTGACGGATGCGGTCGAGTCAATCAACGAAAATGTAAATAAACTAAAGGGGAAGTAATTATGAGCGAATACGATAACAATCTGCGCGGCGGTCTATGGAAGCACGAACAGCGTCACGATCAAGACATGGTGCTAAAAGGCGACTGCGAGATAGATGGCAAAAAATACTGGGTGAATGTGTTCCGCAATAAAAGCGACCATGAGAGGTCGCCATCGTTCGATCTGAAGTTCAAAGCGAAGGACGCTCCAGTTGAAAAACCGCAACAAAAAAGCGACACTAGCGAAACATTCGAGCAAGATATACCGTTCTAGGCAAAAAAAGCCCAGCGAGTTGGAGAAACCTCGCTGGGCTAATGCGCTCAATACTTCGGGGAAAGTTTATGAGAAAGTACACTATGTCACAGAAAGTTGATTTCGGCAAAGCTATCCGAGCGGCACAAGCTAGCTCGCATACGCGGATTTCCGATATAGCAAAAGAAATTGGAGTCGCTCCACAGCAGGTTTCGCGCTGGCAAAAAAGCGAAGATATAAAATTATCACGGGCCGTTGAAATTGCGGCAGTCTTTGATCTGAGTCTCGCCGATTTCCTAGATTTATATCATGAATGATTTAATGGAAATCTCGCGCAATCGATGGCCGGAGATACTTTCCAAGCTCGGCATCGATCAATCGCTGCTGAACGGCAAACACGCTCCCTGCCCCATGTGCGGCGGGAAGGATCGATTCCGATTCACTAATCACAACGGCGACGGCAAATACTTCTGCAACCAGTGCGGGAACGGCTCCGGGTGGGATTTAGCGGCAGAGATCACTGGAATGAGCAAGTCAGCGGTCGCGCAGGAAATCAAACAGATGGTGGGTGATATAAAGCCGAGCAAGCCTGTAGAGCCGAATCTCGATAAGAATAAGTCGCGGCTCGAATACATCCGTCGAGGGCTCGATCACGGATCACAGATAAACGCGAAGACTCTCTATCTTAGAAATCGCGGTCTGGCGAACTGCAAGAAGATAGGATTCCATCCCGGTCTCGAATATTGGGACGGCGGCAAGTCGCTCGGCAAGCATCCGGCAATGGTCTGCGTGTTCTCTGATAAGAACGGACTACCTGCGACAATGCACGTCACCTATCTATCAGCTAGCGGGCAAAAGGCGCTTGTTCCATCAGTGAAGAAGATCATGCCGCCTTGCAGACCGACAACTGGCGGCGCGATACGTCTGACGGACATTTATGTCGAGATGGGAATAGCCGAAGGCGTGGAGACAGCTCTGGCGGTTATGCAGAAATTCAAGATTCCGTGCTGGGCAGCAGCGACGGCTGGAATGTTGGAGAAGTTCGAGCCGCCGAGCCAGGTGGCAAATCTGCACATATTCGCAGACGCCGATAGATCGTTCACCGGGCAAGCTGTTGCCTATAGCCTGGCGAAGCGTTTGCATAGAGACATAGAGTGCCAGGTTCATATTCCTGAGAAAGTTGGGACGGATTACGCAGATCAAACGGGAGAGTGAAATGGAAGGCTGGACGGTTAAAGACGAAGACTCGAAGAAGCGATTTATAGCGCACATCGAAGAGCTGTTCGAGAGGCACGGGCACATCGCCATTCAGTACACGACGAAGAAGCCGCGAACAATGGCGCAAAACAGCGCACTACATCTCTGGTTAGCGCATCTCTCTCAGACGCTAAACGACGCTGGCCTGGACATGAAAAAGACGTTAAAACCAGAAATCGAGATACCCTGGACAGTACAGTCAGCCAAAGATCATCTCTGGCGACCGATTCAACGGATAATGGTCGGGGAAGAATCTACGAAAGACCCGGAGCGCGGCGAATATAACAAGATTTACGAAACAATCTCTCGCCATCTCTCGCAAACGCATGGAATCAAAATACCGGAGTGGCCGACAAAATGATCAAACAAGTAATTCGAGAAAGCTGGGTTCAGTATTCGCACCGAAAACATACGGGAAAAGCATTCAACTCGACTACTATTATGACTGACGGTTCCGGGCAAATAACCGGGACAATGGGCGAAATGGCGTTCGGTAGGTGGCTTATGGATGTCGGTATCGATTTCGATTATTGTGCAGATGATTCTCTGGATTATGACTTTATTGCTGGCGGCTATAGAATCGACGTAAAGACTAGCAAGAGCATCGGAGAGCCGAAAGATTACTACACGCTGAGAGTGCCGAATTCGCAGAGAAATCAGCAGTGCGATTTGTATGTCTGGGCTTATCTATCGGAGGGCGCTGTTTATCTGCTTGGATTTGCTGAAAAATCGGATTTCTGGGAGTCGGCTGGTTATCCAGTGAAAAAAGGTGATCCGGGTATCGGAAAACATATCGAAAAGACCGACGCGCAGGTGATAGTGACTAAAGATTTACAGGATATGGATCGGCTCGAAATAGTTCTCAGCAAAGCAGATGCGAACTAGACGCTGCTCACTATGCAGAAAGAAGGTCGAAGCCGGATCAGCAGTTATTGGCAGTCTGAAGGCATTTTGCTGCATAGAGCATTTAATCGAGTTCTCTCGCAGCGACGCAGCCAAGAAAATCGCCAAGAAAGCAGAGAAGAAAGAATTCAAAGAGACAAAAGAACGGCTCAAGACTCGATCAGACCGCGTTAAAGAGGCTCAGACGGCCTTTAATCGCTATATTAGAGCGAGGGATAGGGATAAGCCGTGCATCTGCTGTGGGCGCTCTCAGGGCGATATAAAGCATGGGGGAGCGGTCGATGCTGGGCACTATCGAAGCCGAGGATCGGCTCCTGGGCTAAAATTTAATCTTTTTAATTGTCACAGTCAGCTCGCATATTGTAATCGGTATCTATCAGGAAATTTGGTAGGATACCGGGCAGGGCTGATTGATCGTATTGGGCTAGATCGGGTCGAAAGGCTGGAGAATGACAACTCGCCAAGACGATTTGATTCCGAGTATCTTGATCGGTTGAAAAAAGTATTTACAAAAAGAGCCAAATTGTATGAGCGAAAATTTCGATAATTTGAAAGAAAAGCCCTGCCAGTGCGGTGCTGTAATGGGGCAAATTGTCGGATTCGATTACCGTTCAACAGATGGCGAGTATCATCGTTACCGTGTCGGATGGTATTGCAAAGACTGCAAAGAATTCGAGAAAGCCATTCTTCGAGAGCGCCAAATCAAGCTAAATTGAGGTTCATGATGCTCGGAGATGAGAGATTGATCGATAGAAGCAAAGAAAAAGACGAACTTCGGCAGATTATTAGTAAGCACGTCGCGGAATATCTCGCCAGGGGCGGCAAGATTACAAAAATACCGGCAGGAAAGTCGTCAGAATGGCTCAATTTGCGAGAAGTGGCGTTTGAAACTCGGAATGAGCGAGTCAGAATTAGAAAAGAAAATCGAGAAATGATGCTCAAGCGTTTGAGCGAGAAGAAATAAAAAAAGCCAGAGCGGGAGGTCTCTGGCTCTTTTTTGGAACGCAGTATATACTGTGACCAGTCGGGCGAGTTCTGTGGACTCTGCCGATGCACTACTCAAGGTTAGCCCATCGGGTTCCGATGCAGGAATTATCGCAACTGATAGTGTATCGCGTCAAGAAATACCACAATATATAGCGAATCTGACTACAAATTGGCGAAATTTGCCAATCGGTGCGATGAATTCAGACCGGAAACTCTGAATATGCCGAGCTGGGGCTTTAACCAGCGGCTGAAAAGCGACGATCGAACACTCACTAATGCGATGCCCGTCCTTCCCGTCTGACGGCTCGCGCCCATAGAGTTAAACTCGGCAGAGTGTGAGATATTTTATCCAAATGCCGCAGCTCAAGAAATTGAGCGGGGAGTCGATTCACCATTGTGGATCGGGATATTGAGTATCCGGCCAGTTGGCCGTCGCTTCGGCGAACGCAGGGACTAGCGGTAGGATATAGCTGCTGTCTCTATGGGAGAAAAAGACGGGGCGTGGGCGTCGTTTAGAGAAACAACAAAAATGTTCGTCGGGAGGCGGAAAGCATGGAACTAAGAGAGCATCAAAATACAGCGATCGAAATGATCCGCGACTCATTCAAGCAGGGCAAACGCCGGGTAATGCTTGCCGCTTGCTGCTCATTTGGTAAGACCATAACGGCAGCTTACATGATGAAGTGCGCGGCAGCGTCCGGGCGTCGGGTTATGTTCATGGCAGACCGTGTGAAGCTCGTCGAGCAGACGATGGACGCATTCGAAGCTATGGGGCTAGACTTCGGAGTGATCCAGGCTGATCACTGGAAGACCGATCCAAGCAAACAAATCCAGATCGCATCGATTCAAACCATCGCTAGGCGTAGAAACCCGCCAGAGTTCGATTTCGCTATAGTTGACGAAGCGCATACGCCCTGGAAGACAGTCACCGGATTAATGGATCGCTATACCAATGTAAAGTTCGTGGGACTCTCGGCAACGCCCTACTCGAAGGGGCTTGGAAAATACTGGGACGATCTGATCGTGCCATGTACCGCTGCTGATCTACTAGATCAAGGCTATCTCGCTCCGGTTCACTATTACGGCGGCGCAAAGATCGACACGAAGGGACTCAAAGCGAAAGCTCTCTCGACTGGCGGCAGCGATTACCATCCAGACGATCTCGCAAGAGCGACCGAAGAAGACCAGCATCTCACTGGCGACATCATTCGGAATTGGCTGGAACACGGGGAGGGTTCGCAGACGATCGCATTCTCGCCATCAATTAAGCACTCGAAGTATCTAGTCGAGATGTTCCGAGATGCTGGGGTATCAGCACAGCACATCGATGGCTATACCGACGAGAAGACCAGAGCCGAACTCTACCGGGGACACGAAGCCGGAGAGTTCAAGATTCTAAGCTGCTCCAAGCTGCTCGGAGTTGGATACGATAGTCCCAGAACCCGTTGTCTCATAGATTGCAGCCCAAGTAAGTCGGCCATCGCTTATCAGCAACGCGCCGGGAGAATCCAAAGACTGCACGAATCAAAGCCCTACGCCATCTATCTCGATCATGCAGGAAACGTCGGCAGGTTCGGTTACGCTCACACTATGGAAGTCTCAGAGCTGGACGATGGCGACCGCAAGTTCGCAGAGAAGAACCAGCTCGAAAAGAAAGATAAAAAAGACGCTACAACGAGGGAGTGCCCGCGATGCCAGAAGATCATGATGGGGCTTCGATGCGCTTGCGGGTACGAGCTGACAATCACTGAGCGACTGGAATCAGATAGCACGATGCTAGTTAGGATCGACGACAAGCCGAAGAAAGCGGGTAAGTACGAAAAGGCGATGTGGTATTCGAATCTGCTCCGATATAGCCGTCAAAAGGGCTGGAAGGACGGCTGGGCATCGCACAAATACAGGGCTAAGTTCGGCGTCTGGCCGAAGGGATTATCGGTAAATTTATCGGCAGAAATCGTCCCGGAGGTCGCAAACTGGATAAAATCGCAGCAAATCGCCGCCGCTAAGTCGCGGAAATATAACAAGTTTTAAAAATACTTAACAAAAGTGTGAAAAAAGCGAACAAAAGTGTTGCATTTAAGTATATAGACGGGCAATATACTCCCAACAGCAACACAAACACACTCATCGGGAGATACAGAAATGAAAATCACACTAAAAAACATCAAGCACTCGGCATTCGCTTCACAAGAGACTCATTGCTACGAAGCGTCAATTTATGTTGACGGCAAGAAGTCTGGAACTGTTCGTAACGAAGGTTTTGGCGGTGAAGATCACATTGATTGGAACAGCAAAGAAATAGAAGATCGCGTCAATGTTTGGGTTAAAGTGCAGCCAAGAATGCCGCTTCCGTGGAACGAGAACGATACTCTTCCATTTTCTTTAGAGATTATGTTTGGCGAACTTGTAAACCGATGGCTTGATGAAAAAGAATTGAAGCGCGTTCTTAGAAAAGGCCTAATCATGATCAATAATAACAACGAGAAAGGCGCATATAGTATTTACAAGATTCCCGCCTTCTATAAAGACAAGAAAGCCGAACTATTCCATAAAATTGTTGATCTTAAAATGGTAAGCAAGGACGCAATCTGTCTGAACATCTTGCCAACAGATAAAGCATTACAGCATTTTCACGCAATATAATTTTATAGATATAGTGCAACACCCGAAGGCATTCACAAGAGTGCCTTCTATCAATTCCGCTAATTAAAAAGGTAAATAAAATGAGAAATATCATGCACGAAATACTATCTGCGGTTTGTTGGAGCATTCTTTTACTTTTTGTGTTTGCTGCCTTTTTTGGTGTTTTCTAATGGATTTTCTCTGCTTTGAGTGTGATTCTCATCGCCATGAAAATCACGCATTCAGTGCTATCAAGAAAGGCTGCGCGTTATGCGTGGACTGCAATCGGCGTCTCGAAGGCGAACTGGGAAAAGGTTCGAGGGAGATGCCGCAGGTCAAAACAATAGGGACAAAAATGTACAGCGATTCTATAGCTGAATCTCTGATCAGTCGCGGCTATAATCAGGGTACTGATTAAGAGGTCGCCAGAATGAAAAAGGCAAGCGGTAGTCGAAAATGTCCTAGTTGCGGGTGTTTGTTGCCGTCTCGCGGAGCAGTGTGCGAGCCCTGCACAAAGCTAAAATTAAAAATGAATAAGCTGTGGATAATTAGGAGCGATGCAGATGGAAGCGATTACGATACTTCGGGCGAAAAGTCTGGGAGACGCAGCAAGTCGGCAAGATTCAAACACTGGCGAAAAAGTCTTATCAGCCGATCAATTAGCAGCTTGGAGAGACTTAGAAGGTTTTCTCGGCGTTCACCGTGAATATTACAACGGAGACGATGGCAATGTCTGGATGATTGCTGACTGGCTCTTTCTTTATAAAGTCTCAGAAAAGAAGCCGATCCGCGAAAAGGTTCGAATAGTTGGTATTCTCAGAGAAAACGAAGACAGCAAAGAGCTAGTATTCGATTCTGAGATGTTCGAAGATACAGACGAGCACCGGAAGTACGCTCGAAAGAATAATTTATTGCTAGTATAGGGGTTTAGGGATGAGCAGAGATAGAGTAATGATAGAGTTAGACGAGTATCTGGACACGCTGGAGGAGGACTACATAGATCCAGCAGAACGTAAGCGAGAGATGGCCGAACGTGCAGCAGACGAGGCTATGTCTGCATGGGGTGAAGATTAACGGCGAATTCTCGCCAATAAAGCCGGGAGGCAATTATGAGCAAAAAACTAGAAATAGCTATCAAATGCGGCATTCAAGAAAATCTGCACGAATACATTCAATTTGGCGAGTTCGACCCGTCTCTCTCTGCGTTGGAATGTATAGCGCACAAAATCAATACTTATTCTGACTCAGATTCTGTCTATGAAGCGATCGACGGCGACTCGGTGCTCGGCATGAACTTATTCGCAATGGCTATGGAGCCGGAATATTTCGACGAGACCGCGACTCGGCTCAGATTGCGAAAAGTAATAATGTCTCAAGCGTCTAGGGTTCTTCTCGATTACGAGGCTTCGCCTGGGAAGTCTGGGAGCAGCGACAGCCAGTAGAGCCGGATATCAATGTTCCGATGCCGAGCAGCGCATGAATTATTACAATGAGTGGGACAAATTCGCAGCTGAATGGCTAAAACAATTAATTAAAGATGGCCTCATTCCAGATGGTGAGGTTGATTCTAGGAGCATTGCAGATGTCGAACCATCAGAACTTCAGGGATTCACACAATGCCACTTCTTTGCAGGTATCGGAGGATGGTCAAGAGCCTTGCAGCTTGCGGGGTGGGGTTCAGACAGACCTGTTTGGACGGGAAGCCCTCCCTGCCAATCATTCTCAACAGCAGGGAAAGGAAAGGGAAAAGATGACGAGCGACACCTCTGGCCTGTCTTCTTTAATCTCATCCGAGAGTGCCAACCTACAGCAGTCTTTGGTGAACAAGTTGCAGCAGCTATCCGACATGGATGGCTCGATGATTTACAAGACGACTTTGAAGCGGAAGGTTACGCCAGCGGGGCAGTCGTACTACCATCTGGCAGCATCGGCGCGTATCACAAAAGGGACAGACTATTCTTCGTGGCCGACTCCATCAACGAGAGACCACAAGGGAGGATACAAGGGCGGGAGGATTCGCAACGGGAAGATATCAACGGACACACTGGATGTAGCGGCTCAACTGACACCCTGGGCAACCCCGACAGCAACAGACCCCAAGAGAGGCACGAAGCCGCCGAGACCGCAGGACACCGGGATTCCATTGACTCAGCAGGTTTCTGGTCTGACTCACAAACCATCTATTGCCGAGACGGAAAGTACCGTCCCATCCCAACTGAATCCGCGCTTTTCCCTCTGGCTGATGGGATACCCAATCGAGTGGGCTTGCTCAGGGGAGCGGGTAACGCCATTGTCCCGCAAGCGGCAGCGGAAATCATAAAGGCGGTAATGTGATGATAAGCCCAATTCTATGCGTCGCTATGGCAATTTACTTCGAAGCCAGGGGAGAGAAGCAGGTCGCCGGGCAGATCGCCATCGCAGAGGTTATCGAGAATCGGGTGCAGGATGCTCGGTTCCCTGGGGATCACTGCTCGGTCGTGACGCAGGGTAAATACTGGGGAGGGTATCCGATCAAACACCAGTGCCAGTTCACGTTCTACTGCGACAGGAAGCCGGAGACGATCACCGACCATAAATCTTGGCGAACTGCTCTATTGATAGCAAGCATGGCGCTAAACGGTGAACTGGTATCTGTAACGCATGGAGCGAATCACTATCACTCTAAGTCGGTCGATCCGTATTGGTCGCACACTGGGGAGCTGACACAAGCCATTGGGCGGCATTTATTCTATAAGCTGTAAATGTGCTATAATCTCGGCAATGTGGCGCTTGGGGCGCTGCACTCATTGCGCGGGGCTGCAAATGAAGAAAGGAAATCAGGGCGACGGCGGTGGCCGTCCGTCTATAGTATTCGATGACACTCAAATCGCGCAGGTCGAAGCTCTGGCCGCTGTGCTATCTAAAAAGCAACTTGCCGACCATATGGGCATCTCTGACACTACGCTCAGAGAGATCGAAGGTCGCCAGCCAGATGTTTCTGATGCGTATAAAAGAGGAAAAGCCAAAGCGATTAGTCGCATGGGGCAGTCTCTCATCATGCAAGCTGAAGACGGCAACACTTCCGCAGCGATCTTTTATCTGAAGACTCAAGCAGGATGGCGCGAGACCGAGCAAGAGCAGGGCAATCAGAACATCACGCTCCAAATCGTGAAACCCGATGGCGCAGATTAGCCCAACGCTGCCGCAGTATAACTACATGACATCTGAGGCTCGGTTCCCGGCATTGGTCGCTGGATTCGGCGCTGGTAAGACGGAAGCGGCTATTCTGCGGTCTATCTTCGGACTGATATCGAACCCTGGCACGAACCGGGGCTTCTATGAGCCGACTTACGATCTGATCCGGGTTATCGCATGGCCGAGATTCGAAGAGATACTCACGGCGATGGGGCTTCCGTATCGGCTGCAAAAGACTCCAATCAATCAGATTACCATTCCTGGCTATGGCGCGATCATATTCCGATCGATGGAGAACCCGAATCGAATAGTGGGTTACGAACACGCGGATGCAGACATCGACGAACTGGATACACTCAGCAAAGCGAATGCGGGGCACGTCTGGCGGCAGGTAATCGCACGTAATCGCCAAACTAAGCCGACGGGTAAGCCAAACACTATAGGCGTGACAACGACGCCAGAGGGCTTCCGATTCGTCTATGATGCGTGGAAGAAAGACCCGCAGCCGGGTTACGAGATCATTCAAGCGCCGACAGATTCTAATCCGCATCTGCCAGACGGCTATATCGAGTCACTGAGAGATATCTATCCAGAGCAGTTGCTGACAGCTTACCTAGACGGCCAGTTCGTCAATCTAACCCAGGGAACAGTCTACTGCGGATACTCTCGCAGCAGATGCAACACGACAGAAACCATCCAAGATGGCGAGCCGTTATATATCGGCTGCGACTTTAACGTCACTCAGCAATGCGCGGTGGTCTATGTACGCCGGGGCGAAGAGTGGCATGCAGTAGATGAGATGCTGGATATGTACGACACGCCAGACATGATTAGAATCATCTCGGAGCGATACAAAGATCACAGAGTAACCATCTATCCAGACGCTTCGGGCAGGGCCAGAAAGACCGTAAACGCCAGCACTTCCGACATCGCGCTGATAGAGCAAGCAGGGTTCACTGTCAGGGCGAAGAAGTCTAATCCAGCAATCAAAGACCGAGTAATGGCTACGAACGCAGCGTTCGAAAATGGTCTGCTGTACATAAATGCGCTAAAATGCACAGGTGTGGCAGAATCGTTCGAGCAGCTCGCATACGATAAGAACGGAATGCCAGACAAGAATTCAGGACTAGATCATGCCATCGATGCGGCAACGTATCCGATCGCGTTTGAGATGCCAATCGTGAAGCCAATAGCTCACATCCCAATAAATTTCAGCGTATAGGTGAATATATGCCAGTTTCAGAAACCCATACTGATTACGATAAGAATTTAGATAAGTGGGAGCTGACTCGCAACGCTGCCACTGGGCTTAGTTTCGAAGAAGCCCGAGACTATATTCCGCGACGTACTCACGAAGAGCAAGATCAATATTATCAGCGAGTCGAGAAAGCGATATATACAAACTACACCGGGCGAACCAGGGAGGGGCTGAAGGGAGCTATATTCCGTCTGCCGCCTCGCATCGAACTGCCGCCGGATATGGAGTTCATGCTAGATAATGCAGACGGTTCTGGGCAGTCTCTCACGCAGGTGGCTAAACTTGCAGCGGATGAACTGATGGAGACCGGGCGATTCGGTCTGCTTGCTGATTATCCGATGGTAGACGAAGAACTCACGGTTGAGCAGGTTCGCCGGATGGGGCTACAGCCGCACATTGCGACCTATACTGCTGAGTCAATTATTAATTGGCACGTTCACGTTCTAAACGGACGCCGCCAGCTCGGAATGCTGGTGCTGAAAGAGAACTCGCCAGTTCATTATGACGAGTTTACCTGGGATTATGTGGATCGCTACCGGGTTCTGAGACTTAACACTGATCAACAGTATACGCAGCAGCTTTATGACGAGAACGGAGACCCGATCACCGAAGAGATAGTGATACGTGGCGCAAGCGGCCAGCCGTTCGGTTATATCCCGTTCCAGTTCATTGGTAGTCGGGACAATCTACCAACTATTGACGAGCCGATTCTTTATGATATCGCCAGGGTAAATATCGGACATTTCCGAAACTCAGCGGATCAAGAGAATAATTTATCAGTTCATGGCGGCGGCACTCTGGTCGTATCAACTGATATGAGTCCAGAAGCATTCCAGGCAGCTAATCCTGGGGGAGTCACAGTCGGCGAGAACTCTGGGTTGATACTCTCTGAGGGCGGCAAAGCGGAACTGCTACAGCTTGATGCTGCTAGTGCTATCGGCACAGAGATGACTCATAAAGAACAGATGATGGTTCAGATCGGCGCCAAGATCATCACG
>Ga0206123_10003480_pt1 | contig 12959 bp, 7 predicted proteins | sample Helgoland_Spring_2_FD_160086 | JGI IMG/M metagenome (GOLD analysis project Ga0206123, IMG submission 160086) | Pelagic subsurface seawater microbial communities from Kabeltonne, Helgoland, North Sea - Helgoland_Spring_Bloom_20160316_1 | ecosystem: Environmental > Aquatic > Marine > Epipelagic ... | reverse complement strand
TATTCGCTTGTCTTTCGTTGGTGGTGTGGTGTTCTTGGTGATTGTTGCTATTGGCCTAGGGTATTATTTGCTCGCGCCTAAAAAAGCGGATGTCGTAGTAGTTTATCAGGGTTCAGATCAGGAAGGCTCAGTTGGCGTTGGCAAAGGCTGCGCAGACCCCAAAGCCATGAATTACTTGGACGAACAACAAGACTGTCAATACCAGGATTTCCTTGTTCGTTTGGACAACCTTGAGGATGGTTGGTTTCGGGAAGAGTTGCACTGGCAAGAACACCATTTTGACGGGTGTGAGCGACTTTATCGTTTTTCAACCAAGCAGGCTGTTTCGGCTGAAGATATTCAAGAGTTGGAAACAGTTTTCAATCAGGAGTTGGGGTCACGAGGGTCCATTCAAATCCGCCCCACACGAGACGAAGACTCCTTGGAAATTGCGCTGCGTTTTGAATCAGTGCCCGTCGATGAGGATCGCATATCTTTGGCTGTGCCCAAACATTTCGACTTTTCATTTGCGCAAATCCAGCTGAACATCCTTCACGAAGACCGCGATGTTGACGGGGACGGATTTCCTGCCAGCCAGGACCAGTTCCCCTTCCAAAAAGGGCGATGCGACGGCATGGATGAGAATGGTGATGGTGTGGATGATGCCATCTTTGCGAAATACATCGAAACCCTACAGGAATGAACATCAAACGCTGGCTCCCGTTCTTGTTGTTGCTTTCCATTCTGGGTGGAGGGGTGTTTTGGCTGACCATTGACAAGGGTGAAGGACAAAAGCCAGTTTCGACGCTCAAGACGTCTGCTACACTGACCCGTATGTTCAATGCCATTGATTCTGTGGAGTTGTATCCATCCAACGCTTTTGAAAGTGTAGAAGCCCTGCTCGACAGTGTTCAAACGTCCAATCTCGACCCAATTGAAAAGGATCAGCTAACCGAAAAATTGGGAGAGAAGGCCGTTAAGCTCTTCGACCAACGGTTCAACGTTTGGGTGAGCTCGGGCTTCGGATCTGTTCCCCCCGAAGCGGAATACACGGAGCTCCGAAATATGATCGGCCATCTGGGCTTGAAGTCTAATGCCATCGTTGATTTGCAGCGCGAGTTCCCCAAGTATGCAAATGCGATCGTTTTGTACAAGCTGTATTTCCTACCGGGTGATCCGAATGCAATAAACGCACGTCTGAATCGGATGAGGAAAGGGAGATATAAGCCACAGAGTTATGAGGATTTCCTTCGCACGTATAATTTGCAAGCCGACTTACTGGAAGGGCTCCAGCCGGTTCGCAGAGCTCGAAATCAAATTGAATGGCAGCGTCAATGTCATGAATTGGTTGGGGACCATCTTCGAGAACTAAAAGATGCCTCCACGATCAGCAACTATTACTATAGTAAACATGAGTTACCTTTAAGTATTAACGTGCAGAAGAATTTTACGTGTGGAGCACGGACATATCGTATTTCTGATTTTGATTATTATTTTAACCAGGGAAGGGACTTAAACTTCTGGAGAGAAGCCTTATGGTAAATCTGAACTTAGAATACAAGATTTTTGAAATTCAAAATTTCAACGTCTACATGAAGCCGTATATGCTGTCATTGGTTTTTCTAATGCTATCCGGCGGGTTCGTTCACGGCCAGTCTCAAGCGGAATTGGAATTGCGTCTTGAGCGACAGGCGAAATACGAAGCCATGAAGGTCATCCAGCGATACGGAGGCTCACATAGCTTAAATCGCGGGACGTTAAAGGATAAATTTTTTCGGTTGTTTTCAGAGAACGCGACACATGTGCTTGATATCCCATTCTACAATCAAAACAACGAGGATGTTGATTTGCTTGTACGCGAATACATGAGCATATATGAGCGATTTTTTACAGAATCCCAGAATAATCGGGTAGAAGTGCGTCCTCGTAACATGAATGTAAAAAGGGGGAATGAGGGATTAGCCATTGAAGTCTACTGCGAAAAGAAATTTTTCGGCAAGATTGATGTACTCGGCAGTGATGTCGTTTATCCAGAGGCGCAGCACCTCCTTTTTACTCTGGTGGTGAAGAATGGTGAAGAATTAATGGAGCATTGGAACTCCGTAGTGAATTTTAGAGATCGATATGCCTCGCCTCGTTCTTTGGAGCTAAAGATTCAAAGTGTGCAGTGGCATCCTGTTCAAGAGACTTACTTTCTGGCTTTGATTGAAAACCGAGTGAAATCGGCTTTGATTGAAAACCGTGTGAAATCGGAATTGATCTTTCCGTGCGAAGAACAGGTGAAGGTGGCAGACTCACAAGATTGGCGCTTGGTGAAAAGTGAAACCGAGTGTTGGGTAGTAAGGGACTCAAATGGCACCTTCATCGACGAAGTGATGTATGCCAACCGGTACGATCGAGAAGCGAGTCAATCAGAAGTGTTACGTCCACAGAAAATACCAAAAAGGTCCATTAAACCCTGGAGTTGGCAGCTGGGTGTTGGTGCAGTGGCGAAGAGCAGTGGAAGTGTGGCGGATACGCGCGGTAACCAAGCATCCTGGGGGCTTGAGCGAGCTTCAGGTTTTCAGGCGTCTGTTGGCTACTCGCTCGAGCAGTCGAATCGATTCATTTGGGACGTCAACTTTGGAATTCTAGCTTCCAATGCGCAATTCGAATACACAGCTCAGCAAATCGCTTTCGACGAGGCCTCTGTGGATCCTGACGGATTTCAGTACATCCGCCAAACCAATGCGAGTGACTGGATTGAATCCATCAGCGAGAAAGCGGTATTAGCAGAGTTGTCTACTTTGGGATTGTGGGCTTTCTCCGGCAAATCGAAAAGGAAGTTTTGGCTTGGATTGCAAGGAGGGTATTCGCTGGGAGTGTGGTCGCAGGCTAGGACAAACTCAGAAGCTCATGTGTTTCACCAAGGATATTATCCAGCGTTGTATGGCATAACCATCGATGATACGGGTATCTATGATTTTGGAAGCCACAATGGAAGCGGATCGGGACAGCACCAATGGAAGGGCAGTGGACAAATCAACGTTTCCGCAGTCGTTGGTCTTCAAGTGAATCCTAAATTGATGGTAGTCGGAAAAGTTGGCGGTGTGCGCGTGACCCGAAGAGCCGGTGAGGATGAACTCAAATACATGGACGGCACGAACACCTTGAATGCCGCTTCGCAACAGTTGCAATCGCTTTCTTTGAATGGCATGGCGTTCAGCATTGGGTTGCGGAAGCGAATAACCGGAGGAGACGTAATTGAAAAGGGATGTCATAACACATGCAGTCAATAGAAGCAGGATGAATACGCAATCAAGTTTTTACATCGCGGTTCTCTCCATCATATTGGTGGTTGCAGCCCCCTGGATCTGGTATCCTTGCGGCGAGTCGACAGGTCCGGCGCCTCGCGAGCTTGCAGACCGCCCTGTGGGCAATCCGAGCTGCAAACCAAACGGTTCATTTAAGATTCAATTTGACGGAGCTACGTGCTCGATTCAACTAGATGACATTGGATCGCCTTCATGTGATATTGAAGCCAGTACAGACGGAGGTGTCTCCTGGATTCCAGTGCGAAAGGGCCAAAAGCTCTCACTGACGGGCACAGGGACATGTGACGTGAAGTTGCGGAACGCTGCAAATCCCGGGGACATCGTGTCCTACTCGGAAACAAAAGTTTGCAAATGCACGCCGCAGGTCAACACCGCGGTCATCGAGGACTTGGTGGACGATCCACTGAACCATTTTCTTGACGGACAGGAATGTCGTTGTTCTGATTTCACCTTCGTTTTCCCTGATGGCACGCGAATCAATGCCATTGAGGTTTCGTTGATTTTAAAAATGAATCGCTTGAACGGGTTTGCGTTCGAGATTGATCAGATTGACTTGCAAAACCAGGAGGTCCTCCTGATTAATGGATAACATGAATAGGATACTACTGATATTCTTTGCTGCACTTTGCGTTGGGCGCCTCTCAGGCCAAACGCTCGTCATCGTTACCGATGTGTTTCAAGGGCAGGATAAGTTTGAACAGCGCATCCTCGATGCCATGATTGACCATTCCGAGGCCATCATCCAGGCGTCCAGTCAATCAACAGAAATCTTCGCTTTCAATTGCAGTGGCGACGGTATGCATCATGCGTCGGGAGTGGAGGAGGTAGGCATGCACCTCGATTCCTTGAGGAAAGAGGAAATTCCTGTGCCATTGGTGCCAAAAGGATGGAACGGTCATTCAGAAAAGTTCATGAAGTGGGCTATTCAATCAAATATCCCGAAGGCAGCGAGGGGCTACAATCTTCACATTTTAGCTGACCAAGTTGATGTGAATAAGCTCACTGATCAATTTCTGTGGCCATTTGCTATGGTGTTCGATTGTATTGATAGCAATGGACAGCTCATTCCAGGTGTAGAATTTACAATCCATAGCGACTTCAATGGAGAAATCTCCTCTCAATCGGTCACTCACATATCATTTTAAATCTGGAGGTTATGCTTAAAATGATGAAAAACTTGGCTTTACTCGGACTTTTGATGATGATGCATTCTATTGTCTGGAGTCAAAATAGTTCGAATTCACTAGCCCGACCCATGGAGTTCGACGGATTTGTTTCGGATGATATTGCTGCGGAGTATTTCAATGGAGGTGATTTGAGTCGGCTCACTTATACAACTGGAAAAACTTGGAAAGTGGTGTGTTCTCAAAAAAGCACTCCTGTTTTGCAAGAGCCGAAAGTATCTTCGGAACTCTCGGAATTGCAACCATCAATTGATTTTCGAGAGCAGGCCATTGTTACTAAGGTCAAAAAGGATTGGCTTCAGATTAAAACACGAAACAGTGAAAATGAACCCATTGGTTGGGTCCATTCGTCGAATTTTTTGTTGAGCCCTTACGCACTTAAGACTTCCGGAGGTGTAGGGCGGAAAGCGCTCGTGGTTCCTAATCTTGAAAATCAAAGCAACACAGAGACAGAATTGACTCGGACACAACTTTACAGTCACCCTAATCTTGGTTATAATGATGTGCTTAATGGCAGGAGAGCAGGGCTCTTCCGTGTCTTGTATGTTTACAAGGAAACTAGTAATTGTATGTTGCTGGGGGTGACTCCTACTATAGAGGAAGGGAGCGCTGGAAGTGTCCTCCTGGGTTGGATGCCCAAACAGTACCTGACTGAATGGAATAGAAGAGTGGCATATGGACCAGTGTACGGTGAATTTGAAGAGGTAGACGTTGGCACTGAAATTCCATTCTTTCAAAGCAAGGAGTTGTTGGGACAATATGAATCGTCTTGTACCAAGCTGGATGCGGCCTTCAAGCTGACTGTGCCCCAAGATCCGTTAATTCCGCTCGTTCCGGCATTCCCTGATGTCGGTGAGAGTATGCGCCGTGAAATTGAGAACAAGCAACGTGAATTGTTGACCATAGTTGGAGCAAGTACCTCGCCCAAGACTGGAATTCCAATTATTAATATTCAGAAAAATCTCAGGGCCCTAAAGGATAAGCTCGGTAATGTTAATCTTCTTTTTATTGTTGACGCTACAGCTAGCATGGGACGTTACTTTCCTGAAATTGCCAAAAGTATTAGTGAGATTAATGAATGGTCGACAGATTGGGGCGGGGAAGTTGAAATGCGCGTTGGTTTCGGGTTTTATCGTGATTACCCCGACGGTCCTGATGAATGTTGGAATCAATTGGGAAACGAAATCGTATCATACGATCCAGATATGGCGCAAACCATTCGTGGCATACCATGCAAGTCGAAAGGCACGAACCGCCCGGAGGCGGTATATCAAGGTATTATTAAAAATCTAGAGTCGTGGAATCCAGATCCAAACGAATCTAATATTGTTATTTTGATTGGGGATGAGGGCAATCACCGCTTAGATCCGAAGTTCAACGCACAGCAGGTAAGTATTGAACTAGAGCGCATAAATGCGTCTCTATTTGCTTTTCAAGCAACTGCCTTTTTGACGGAGAGCAGTATGAGATTTCAATCTGATGTTCTCTTATGGATGGATGCATTGAAAATGCAAAATGAGGACGACGGAATTAAAACAACGCTTGAAAGGATTGAACCGGGTGTAATTGGTTTCGATTTTGAAGAAAACAAGTCTTTCATAAATACGCGAAGGGCCAAATTGATTACTCAAGCATCTCAGGTCGGTGCGAAAACAAATCCTTCACTGCTTGCTCAAAAACTAAAAACAGATATAGAAACTTGGATCGATCAAACGCAAGGTGAAATTGACAGGCTCGATAATCTTATCAACGGCACGGGAATTGTTGTCGATGAAGTAGAGAGAGAAAATTTCATTCAGTTATTGATCCAGCAAGGATTTACTCGAGCTCAGGCAATAACCTTTTTAGATAGAGGAGGTGATATTGCCATCCGTCGCTTTGCTTCAGTCGAAAACTGCGAAGGCAAGAAGTGGATGACTCCATATGTATTCATGACACTTCGTGAATACAACAATATTTCAGAGGCATTCGATCAGTTAAAAGCAGGAGGCACACAAGAGACGAAAAAAAAAGCATTGAAAAACATGTGCGTGAGCTTGATTCAAGCACAGGTTGGTAAGCATCCGGATCAGTATAAGCCTTACTTACAAAAAACCATGGGAGAAATTTGGATTGAGTTTTTCCAAGTGGATTTTAATATTCCTTCCATGAAGGACGTATCTGTTGCAGGAATCACAGCCCTTCCTGATGCAGATTTCGATAACGCTTATGAATCACTTTTAACTGCGCACATGCTCTGGAAAGGCTTGGTGATGTCGGATCATGAGTGGCGTATTGCTCGAGCGTCTAATGCGGAATTCTATTGGGTCCCCGCCACTTACTTTCCCGGATTTGAAAATTGATTCACTATGAAGCGATTATTTACCATTCGTAACCTCAAGTGTCAGTATCCGGGCGCGAGCAAGCCGGTCCTAGAGATTGATGCATTTGATGTCTTCAAGGGGGAACTCATTTTTTTTCTGGGAGCCTCAGGTGTCGGGAAGAGCACGCTCATTGAATCATTGGGATTGATGAATCAGACGGTTGCAAAAGATCCACGCACCGAGCTAACCTACCATAGCAGCAGAGGCAATTACGCGTTACTGGATTTGTGGGAAGGTGATCCGAAGGAGTTGGCGCAGTTCCGAAGCAAGGAATACAGCTTCATCTTCCAGCGGACTAATTTGTTTGAAAAAGTATCCCTTCAATCCAATGCAATTCTGCCGTCTTTGGCGGATGTGGATGCATTCAGTCAGGTGCGGCTGCGATCGAAGGCGCTCGCTCAACAATTGTTGCAAAACGTCACCGATTCAGATTTTGAGCTCAAGAACGCCGGAGCTCTGAGCGGAGGGCAGAAGCAACGATTGGCCTTCATTCAGGCCATCATCAGTCCTCACGAAGTGTTGTTTGGGGATGAGCCAACAGGGAATTTGGATTGGGGCAATGCCCAGAAAGTCATGAACACCCTTAAGGCCCACATCAATTCAGAAGAAAGGACCGGCTTGATTGTTTCTCACGACATCAACCTAAGTTTGGCATTCGCCGACCGAATTGTGTTGATGACAGGTCGCTCGACGTCTGCAAACGGGCAAGAGCAGATTGGACAAATCATAGAGGAAAACGTGTTCGCACGGGAAGCCGAAGCGTGGAAGAGTACGAATGGAACGATTTCACACGAAGCCCTCTCAGACAAACTGAAGTCTCATTTCGAAGAAACTGCTGCCTAATGGAAAAGCCGTCATTGCACTCCCTGTTGTTCAGGACAGAATTGAAATCCCTTGGCGGTGGCAAGCGTTGGAATACACTTGTCTTTTTGGTGGTGATTGATTTTCTCGCTTTGTTTAGCCTGGGCGTAGGTCAACAAATCCTCGCGTTTTTGGAAGAAAAAATGGACAATGATTACGTCCAGTTGCTCGATGCTGACGTGCCCGGGTGTCCTGATATTGAATCAAGGCTTATTGGTAATAACGATTTCAAAACTCGCTTTAATTTGAATGACTTGCAATTAATGGCCAAGTCTCATTTCTACTTTCGTTCGACGGTTGATAGCGTCACGCATTCACTATTGGCTGGAGCGTTTCAAGATGACGAGCATCCGCTTTGGTCCATGATGCTTTCGGATACAAGCAATTTTTTAACTTCAGCCTCATCTTGTTCGCCATTTGATAATAATGCGAAAGGTACAGGAGTCATCCTTACCGAAAAGGCAGCAAGGAAGCTAGGGGTGTGGCCATTGTCTGGAGATGAGTTTCCCCTTGTAAATTGGGTGTTTGCCGAAGATGATACAGATGTTCGATCTCTTCCAGTTTTAGCCGTCCTTAAGTACTTGCCTCTGGACCTGGAAGTCGCAATGACAGAGTTGACAATGGGTCAATTGAAGTCTGGGAAAGCTCGCGATGAGCGTCAAAAGACCTACTATTATTTGTCGGAGCAAGAATTGGCAGCTTCTGATGTAAACTTACCTCAGAAAGTGCGGTTCTTTTCTGGGTATCTGCAATCTGCGTCATCTGTTACCGAAGCCGAACAGCGATTTCTCCGCTCCGCGGCGAAGAGAATTCGGATGCTTCCTTCAAAGAAAGTTGGGTGGGACATAAAAAGAGAGTACCTCCTGTTTCGCTTGAATGCCCTCGAGATGGCAAGGCCGTTATCGATTGAACTCAGGGAAAACAAAGAACTTTATGGCTGCTCGGACATTTCAGGGAATAGAGCATTGGAAATCGACCTTACCGATGTCGAGAACAAGGAGAACCTTGGCATTTTCAGCAAGTTTGCACGGCTGCTCTCATTTGCGGTGGTGGTGCTCGCCCTCATCCTCATCATCAATTATACGGGGGCCATTTTGCGCATGCACATCAGCCAGAACAAGCGAAACCTCGGAACGCTTATGGCTTTTGGGTATGAGAATCAGACCATCACAAGGCTTTACCTCGTCATCACATCGGTGTTGTTGGGTGCAGCGTTTGTCATCAGCTACGTGTTGGTCTGGCCGATTGGGTACTTGGGGCTGGAGTTGTTCTTGCTTGCTTCCGGGTTGGACAATGTGGCCTCAGAAGTTGCCTTCTCCCACATCCCGATTTACTACTCTGTTATGCTATTCGTCGCAGTTCCTTTGGCCATCGTCTCTTACCGCATCCGGAAGCAGCTCACGGCTAATCCGGGAGATTTGGTGTACGACCGTTAACCCTTCCGCATGAAACACGCACTGCCACTTATTGGTCTTTTGCTGACGTTTGCCTCAACGGCACACGCTCAAACGTTTGCCTGCGCATCGGACTCTGTACTGCTGGATGCAGAGGCAGACGCCGAATTGTACCTCTGGCAGCTTTTGGATGATGTCGAGTGGGCCAATCTCACGGACTCATCGCCTTACACTGGCACCACGACAGTGGAGTTGACCATCAATCCGGTTGACACGGCGATGAACGGTAACCTATACCGCTGCCTGATTCCCAGCGCTGCCTCAGCAATCGCTGACTCCGTCGTCTTTGAGACGTCGTTGGTAGTTCTGGATACCTTGTTCGGGTCCACGATTGCATTCGATACAGCCCCGTCCGGGCCTTTGTGCAACGGTGACAATACGATTTCCTTGGTACAGGTAGCTCCGGCCTCAGGAGCGGATGGAGCACTGACCACCGTTTGGGAAGAATTCAACGGTACGTCCTGGCAGACGCTCGAAGGCGTATCTGAGCTCAGCATTGAGTTGATCAACCTGACGGGAACGCGGATTTACCGCCAGCGTACGGACAGCGATGCCGGGTGCAGTTCTGTGTATTCGATTGAACTGACGGTAGAGGTGTACGCGTCGTTGGCTCCGGCAACAGTTGCCATTGCATCGGGAGAGAATCAGGTGTGTTATGAAGCGTCTCCCGGTGAATTGGTCATGTTAACACCTCCTACCGGGGCCAGTGGAACGTACGAATACATTTGGCAAGAGCAGATTGACGGCGTGTGGCTATTCGTCGATGGGGCTGAGGCTTCAACATTCACGCCTCAGGCCTTGACCGAGAGCCAGCCGTTTCGGCTGTTGGCGACCGATTCCGTTTGCGGATCGACGGTTGTTTCCAACGTACTGGATATAGACGTGTATGAGCCTTTGTCGGCGACTATCAATCTTGTCGCTGCCGACGGCCCGCTGTGCGACGACAACACGGGAACGTCGATCTCCATGGTAGACTTGCCGAGCGGTGGTGGGGACGGCTTCACTTACCAATGGTACCTCGATGGATCACCACTGCAGGATGAGGTCGCTCAAACCTTCAATACCGGATTTCTCGAAGCAACCAGTACGATTGTGGTGGAAGCGACATCGACAGCAGGATGTGGAATCGTCAATAGTGACCCGCTTAGTGTTGAGGTGTACGACGCCTTGGCGCTCGGAATGACGACGTCGGACCAGACCATTTGTTACGGGTTTTCACCTGTGACGTTGACCAACCCAGGAGCAACTGGCGCGAGTGGTGCATATGCATATCAATGGGAGTCGAATAGCGGCGCGGGATGGGCCCCAATTGATGGAGCCAATGGCACAAGCCTCTCTCCAGGTGCCCTGACTAGCGATTTAGAGTACCGGCTGACCTGCATTGATGCAGAAGGGTGTGGCGCGGCCACTTCCAATGCAGTTGCCATCGACGTGTTGGAGCCATTGGCTGCACCTGCAGTGGCCATTGTTGGCGGAGATGCTTCAATTTGCTACAACACCTCTCCGGGTGAATTGAATGCCGTAATCTCTCCCTCGGGTGGCAGCGGTGAGTACCAATTCAATTGGCAAGTGCACCTTGGCGGAGGCGAGTGGTCAAGTATCGCAGGGGCGAATGAGGAATCCTTCATTCCGGGTCAGTTGGTATCGGATCAAGAGTACCGATTGCAAGCCATCGATTTACAATGCGGAACCATTGCATTTTCCAATGTGCTCAGCATTGAAGTGCACGATCCACTGTCCGATCCGATGGTCATCCTTGCGGCTGAGGAATTTCTGTGTGCCATCAACACCGGTAATTTACTTGAGATCATTCAGTTGCCCTCAGGGGGAGGTGAGGATTTCACGTACCAATGGTACAGCGATGGCAACGAAGTAAGTGGGCCATGGACGACGAGCTATTACCCTGGCGCCCTGACTTCAACCACAACATTTGACGTGGTAGCCACGTCGACAGAGGGGTGTGGCGAAGTGATTAGCAATGCATTAACCGTTGTTGTTTACGAGCCGTTGTCGCTTGGGACGACTTCTGCGGATCAAACCATCTGTTATGGCACGACCCCGACTACCCTCGATAACCCCGGTGCGGGAGGTGCGAGTGGACTTTACTCCTACCAATGGGAAGCCAATGGTGGGGCGGGATGGAGTGCCATTGACGGAGCGACTGCACCGTCTTACAATCCGGGCAATTTGTTGTCAACGACGGAATTTAGGTTGTCGGTTGCTGACGATGAAGGTTGCGGGTCGTTGCTGTCGAATGCAATTACGGTAACGGTTTTGGATGAAGTGGTTCCCGCGCTGGTCTCATCCGATGTAGAGACCATTTGCTATGGTACAGGCTTCGCAGTAGAAAGCACAGGCGCCTCGGGGGCGGACGGAGAATTCGTTGAGCAGTGGTTCATTCAGTTGGACAATGGAGGCTTTTCGTTGGCTTCGGATTTGGACGAATTGAATTGGTCGGTGCTGGAAGCGCAAAACGACTATGACATCTACCTCGAGTCGATATCTGAATTTGGATGCGGCACCTACACATCAAACGAAATTCACGTCGAGGTTCTGAATCCGATATCAGCTTCAGCCGTGGCTTGGACAGGATACAACGGTGAAGACCTCTGTTATGGCAGCGCGTCGCCTTCGACCACCGTCAGCTCATCTGCTGCAGGGGCCGATGGTGACTGGTCGAATGCATGGCAGGTGGCTGCGATGGCCGGCCCATGGATCAATGTCCAATTCAACGAAGAGGACTTGGTGCCCTTCACATTGACGGATACCGTCCAAGTCCGGTTGCAGAGCATCTCAGATTTCGGTTGCGGCACGTTTTACTCGAATGAATTGCTTGTTCCTGTTTGGACGGAGTTGAGTCCTGGAATGGTTGGGCCCGGTCTGGAGCAAATCATTTGCTACGACACACCGGCAGCGACCTTTATCGCTCAACCTGCAACAGGTGGAGGTGACGCCTTCACGATGCAATGGTACAGTGGCGCAGATGGAGTGAGTCTGCCCATTGATGGGGCCAATAGCTTGCTGTACCAAACCCCTGCTTTGACCGATACCACCGAGTATTACGTGGAATACACCAACGTCAATGGATGCGGTACCGTGTTCTCCGAAACCATGCAGATTTCTGTGCTCCCGGACTTAGAAGATGCTACGGTGGTCGGTTGGGATGGGAATCCCCTATGTTTCAATACGCCTGTTGATTTACTTGCCTCTGAACTCGAGGATTACCCGTGGTTGAATCACCAATGGTACGAAGCTGCAGATGGCCAACCGTTCGAACCCATCGCGGGCATGGATGAGATTGAGTTGACCAATCATCCGCTGACGGAAATCACGAGCCTGTACATGGAAACGACCAGTGTATACGGCTGTGGCACAGTCGAGAGCGATACGCTTACCGTTTACGTATTGGGTAATTTGGTGTCACCGGTAATCGCTTTTACGGACGATTACGACGGGAGCACACTTTGCTATGAGGATTTGGCGCCAGGGCTTACCGCCCAGAGTTTGGCCAGTGGCGGCGGCGGTCCTTTGCAATACGCTTGGGAGCTGGATACTGGGTTATCCGGCAACTTCGAAGGGACCGGTGAAGAGCAGCCCGAATCCTTTAATCCGGGGTTGGTGACGGATACCCTGTATGTGCGCTTGCGCGTGACCGATGCCTACGGGTGCGGAACGCTGGTCTCCAATGCCTTACAGGTCAATGTGTTCGAACCGTTGGCCTTTGAAGTGCAGCCTTTGGATGATGTCATCTGCTATGGCACAGCGCCTCAAAATCTCTCTGCGGTGCCAACGGGAGGAGGAGAT
>Ga0206123_10003478_pt1 | contig 12971 bp, 10 predicted proteins | sample Helgoland_Spring_2_FD_160086 | JGI IMG/M metagenome (GOLD analysis project Ga0206123, IMG submission 160086) | Pelagic subsurface seawater microbial communities from Kabeltonne, Helgoland, North Sea - Helgoland_Spring_Bloom_20160316_1 | ecosystem: Environmental > Aquatic > Marine > Epipelagic ... | reverse complement strand
ACTCGTGCCAAATGAACTGATACAGCGCAGAGGCCGCGCCGTCATAGCGGTAGCCCTCCAGTGCCGTATCCATCGCCGCGACAGTCTCATTCACACGGCTAACAATCCACGTGTTCAGAACGTGCGCAACCCCTGCTGGATCAAAGCCATCGGCGATTTTCGCCTCGTTCATCTCGGCAAAGCGAACGGCATTCCAAAGCTTCGTGGTGAAGTTTCGGTACCCCTCAACGCGGCTTTCCGCGAGCTTGATGTCACGGCCCGGCGCCGCCAACGCCGTCATGGTAAAGCGCAGAGCATCCGCGCCGTATTTTTCGATCAGGTCCAATGGATCGATCACGTTGCCTTTGGACTTGGACATTTTCTGCCCAAACTGATCCCGCACCAGCGTGTGAATGTAGACCGTGCGAAACGGAACATCGCCCATAAAGTGCAGGCCCATCATCATCATCCGGGCAACCCAGAAAAAGATAATATCCCAGCCCGTAACGAGCACATTGCCCGGGTAGTATTTGTCCAGCTCCGGTGTCTTTTCCGGCCAACCCAGCGTCGAAAATGGCCACAGCGCGGAGCTGAACCACGTATCCAGAACGTCTTCGTCCTGTGCCAGCGCCGTGGGGCTGCCATAGTGCGCGTCGGCTTCCGCCTGCGCTTCTTCTGCCGTGTGGCCGACAAAAACCTTGCCGTCGGGGCCATACCAAGCCGGGATTTGATGCCCCCACCACAGCTGTCGAGAAATACACCACGGCTGGATGTTGCGCATCCAATGGAAGTAGTTGTCCGCGAAGCTCTCCGGAACGAATTTCGTGCGCCCGTCTTCCACCGCAGCAATCGCTGGCTCAGCCAGTTTTTGCGCGTTGGCGTACCACTGATCCGTCAGCCAAGGCTCAATCACGGTTCCCGAGCGATCCCCATGCGGGACCATGTGAACATGATTGTCGATCTTCTCTAAACAGCCAAGGGCTTCAAGATCTGCAACCACCTTCTTGCGCGCAGCAAAACGATCCAGCCCCTGATAAGCCGCTGGAACCTCTTCGTTCAGCGTGCCGTCAGCGTTCAGAATATTGATCATTTCCAGATCATTCCGCTTGCCGACTTCGAAGTCGTTGAAATCGTGCGCCGGGGTAATTTTGACCGCGCCAGAACCGGTTTCCGGGTCCGCATAGTCATCGGCAACGATGGGGATCAAGCGCCCAACAAGCGGCAGTTTGACGTGCTTACCCACCAGATCCGTATAGCGCTCGTCCGCCGGATTCACAGCCACGCCAGTGTCACCCAGCATGGTCTCTGGCCGCGTCGTTGCAACCGTAATGGAGCGCCCGTCTTCGCCATCGATGGGATAGCGAAAATGCCAAAGATTGCCGTCGACTTCCTTTTGCTCGACTTCGAGATCAGAAACAGCCGTCTTGAGCTTGGTGTCCCAATTCACCAGCCGCTTGTCTTTATAAATCAAGCCCTCGCGGTACAGCTGAACAAACGTCGTCTTTACCGCTTGGCTCAGGCCCGCATCCATCGTGAAGCGCTCACGATCCCAATCGGGTGTCGCGCCGAGGTAGCGGAGCTGCTTGGTGATCGTGCTGCCGGACTCTTCTTTCCACTCCCACGCGCGGCGCAGGAACTCTTCTCGGCCAATGTCTTGCTTGGTCAGCCCTTCTGCGTCGAGCTTGCGGTCGATGATGGCTTGTACCGCAATACCGGCGTGGTCCGTTCCGGGCTGATGCAGCGTGTCGCGCTGACGCATGCGGTAGTACCGCACCAAAACATCTTGCAACGTGAACGTCAGTCCGTGCCCCATGTGCAGCGTGCCGGTCACGTTCGGCGGCGGCATCATGATCGCGTAGGGCTCTTTGGACGAGGCAGGGTCGGCAGCAAACGCACCAGAACTCTCCCACGCTTCGCGGTATTTGGCTTCAGCGGCGGCAGAGTCAAAAGTTTTGTCGAGCATGATCTTCAGTCTTGAAAAGGCTTGGAATTTTGAAGCAAGGCACCACGAAGGAGGCTCGGGTTCAAGCTCGGATAAGGCTTAGGAGAGCTGCGAAGCTCGCGTTGATCCGTCGTTTTACCGGCGCACATGCTTCTGACGTTCGACCCATTCATCGACGACAGCCTGCAAATCGGCCTTCAAGGACTCCCAATCGGTATCGCCCACAATGGGCAACGCCAACTCAGACAGGCCCAAACCGTCCGTTTCCGCACCCGCACGCAGGTCACGGCCCGGCCCGCTTGATGGCGCGGCGGGAGCTTGCACAGCGTTGATTTCCACCGCTTTGGGTACGTCTGTATGCATGCGGGGTGGAACGATTGTCTCAACCGGTGCAGAGCCTTGCTGCTCTCTGGCTTTCAACGCTTTGGGCAGTGGGGGCAGTTTGGTGCGGCGGGTGTGCAGAGTGCCCAGGCGCTTTTGTTGGGCCCGAATGCTATCGGGCAGCTGGTTAGCCCGAATGCTATCGGGCAAATGTTGAGCCCGAATGCTATCGGGCAGCGACGCGGCTGGGGGGGATAAAGACGCTGACGTCTTATCTATTCCTGCCGCAGGCTCGTCGTCCGTGAAGGTCTTCTTCACCGACATCAGCACCTGATCCATGCTTAAAGCATGCCGCGCCGTATCTTCGCCCATGAGAAACCCCCTGCCCCTACCAACGTCGAAATTGATCAGACAAAGGTAGCGAGTCGGGGGATTAAGGTGAAGCGGTTCTTAGCGGTCGTAGAGCAAGGTCGCCAGATTCTGGATTTTCCGGTTCTCAAACTCGCGCTGCGGCTCATAATACTGCACAGGCAGGCCCAAATCACGGGCTGCGAGCTGTCCCATCGCCGCCACCAGATTATATGCGCCCTCCACGACGTCGACTCGAGCCGTCGATGCCGCGACTTGCGCGCCGGTCAAACTCTGCTGTGCGCTGATCACGTCTATGTTGGTTTTCGTACCCGCGTCGAGCTCGGCTTCGGCGCCACGCAGCGACAATTCCGCAGCATAAATTTGGGACGCACGCGCCTGTCCGACCGCTTGCGCTGTCATGTACTGGTTCCACGCTTGAACCACCTGCAGCTCCACCTGCGACTTGATGGAGCGGAGCTGTTCCTCCAACCGATAAACGGCAATCTCATCCTGCCGCACCTTAGACTTGGAAATCTGCCGATTTCCATACAGCGGGACGCTTACGCCAACAGAGGTGGAGAAGTTCGTGGTTCCGCCGCCGTTCAGGATGTCTTGGTTTCGCTGCGCGCTGAGGCCCAATTGGTAAGATGGCTTCAGCTCAGCTTGCGTCACCTTCATCTTCGCGATGGCCTCCTCCAGCGCCACCACACCAGACTTCACCGCCGGGTTCCCCGCCAGCGCGACGGACATCGCCTCTTGCAGGTTCGCAGGCATACTCGCCGGCAACGGTGGGAAAATCAGGCTTTGCGGCGGGGAGCCAAAGATCTGCTGGTAAGACGCCTGCGCGATGGCAAGGTTGCCCCGTGCCTGCTGAACCCCTGCCTGTGCGTCAGCTAGTGACGCGCTGACTTGAGCAATATCTGTGCGGGTTCCGGAGCCTGCATCATAACGCGATTGTGCGGCTTCAAGCTGACGCTCCAGCAACGTGATGTTGCTCGCCTGCAGGGAGATCGCCGATTGCGCTTGAATCACCCCCAAGTAGGCTTGGATGCCAGAAAGGATGATATTCTGTTCATTTTGGTCATAACCAACCCAACCAGCCTCAACCGACTTTCGGGTCTGCACCACACCGCCGGAGATCACCGGGGAAATGGTCTGACTGACCGACAACCCACCAGCGAGACTTCCACTCGTCGTAAAGTCGCCCGTATCACGCAGAATTTCGTTGTACGTCCGGCCATAGCTCGTCTGCCATGTGGACGAGACTTGTGGCAGCGCGTTCGCGGCAACTTGGTTGAAGACTTCGTTTGTGGTCTCAGCGGCATAGCGGGCCGCCATGAGATCGGGGCTCGAATTGTAGAGTTTAACCAATGCCTGATTCAGCGTGTCAGCTTTCGCCGACGCACTCACCACCATCATCGTCCCAACAAGAGTCACCCCCGCTACGCACACGCGCTTCAGGAAGGGTGCATTTCGCACCATCGCTCGATCCCCAGCATTTTGCTTTTTATTATGCGACGAACATAGCTGGGGTTTGCGGGTAAGAGAAGGACATGTCTCAAAAATTTCGCAAATTAATCGCTTGCGAAATGAAAAAGTGGCGAAAAAGCCCTAGAAAGTGAATTTTTTAGGAGCAAGAAACTCAGGCAGATTCGGAATTGCGGCGTCAAACGCCGAAACTTCGCCCAAGTGGCCGCCAAATTTCGTAAACAGAGTCGCCGCGCCGTATCCCTCGTTCGATTCGGAAACGACGGCGATGGCTCGGCCACCGTCTTCGAGGAAGTCCACAAGATTGCTGGGGACTTGAGCGACAGATCCACCGAACAGGATGACATCGAACGGGCCGTGCTCGGCCGCGGCTTCCATCAAAGCGCCCTGCTCGATCACGATGTTGGTAATCCCCATGGCCTCAATCGTTTCGCCCGCCATTGCTGCCAAGCTGGAAACGCTTTCTTCGGCGACAACAGTTTGCGCGACGCGGGACAAAACAGCTGCCGCGTATCCGGATCCTGCGCCAACGACCAGCGCGTGGGCGTTAGAGTCGGCCTGCAATGCCTGAATCATCCGTGCGAGAACCCGGGGTTCCATGACACAACGGCCACCGTCTAAGGCGATATCGTCGTCAACGTAGGCGATCCCGCGCAAGTCTTCGGGAACAAACGCCTCTCGCGCCACGCTTTCGATCGCTTCAATCACCGCTTCGTCGGTAACGTTGTTGGTTCGAATTTGCGATTCCACCATGTTTGCACGGCGTGCATCAAAACCGGTCTCAGAGGTGCTGCTGATCGAAGACATAGACTTTCCCATTAACAAGGAGATGTTGTTCCAAAAGGTTCTTAAAGTGCCTTTGCCCACAGCAGAAGCGCGAAAAACGCCATGCGCTGTTCGAATTTTTGCTTAGACACGCTTTCGAGCCGCGTCTTGGATCGCCGTGACCATCGACGCCAGCCCATTTTTGCGCGTTGGGCTCAAGTGATCGTCCAGACCAATCTCGCTGATAAACGCAGGCGGATTGTTGAGAATTTCCGTAGCAGGTTGGTCGTCGTAGACTTTCAGCATCAGGGCGACCAAACCCTTTACGATCGCAGCGTCAGACGTCCCGCGCAGGCGAATGCGCCCGGCATCATCGCTGGAATTGACCAGCCAAACCTGACTCTGACATCCCTTGAGCAAATTGGTTTCCACCATCTCCTCCGACGAAAGCACGGGCATCGCCTCCCCCATCTGGATGATGTAGCGATAGCGGTCCATCCAATCATCGAAGAACGAAAAGTCTTCGATAAGTTCTGCCTGAATTTCGGAAACTGAGGCTTTGTTCGTCATAGACATTCAACCTTTGGGTTCAAAAAGGGGATAACTTTTTAACATAATGCCGTCACAACCGTTGCAAATGCGGTGCATCAGCCTGTTTTTCCCTGTGGTTCGTGATACAAATGACTGATCGGCAGGCAGTAAATGATCATGCCGAGCAGAAAAACAATTGTCTAAAAACTCTCGAGGGATAGATCCGTGAAACGTATTATGGCGTTCGCAGCAGCTGCAATTGCTGTTGCTGGTACTGCAGCAGCTGACTTCATGCCTGCTGTTATCTTCGATATGGGCGGTAAGTTCGACAAGTCTTTCAACGAAAGCGCATACAATGGCGCTGAGCGTTTCAAAGCTGAAACCGACGTTGAATACCTTGAGTTCGAAATCACCGACCCGTCTCAGCGTGAAGGCGCACTGCGTCAAATGGCTGAGCTTGGCGCAAACCCTATCGTCGTGATGGGCTTTGCTCAGGCTGACGCTATGGCCGTTGTGGCAGCTGAATTCCCAGACACCAACTTCGGCATCGTCGATGTTGGCTGGCTTGGCGGCGACAACCTTCGTCAATACATCTACAAAGAGCACGAAGGTTCGTTCCTCGTTGGTGCTCTCGCAGCAATGGCGTCCGAGACCGGTGCTGTATCCTTCGTTGGCGGCATGGACATTCCGCTGATCCGTCGTTTCGCCTGTGGTTACGAGCAGGGCGTTCGCGCTGTAAATGCTGACGCGACCGTGATCGTAAACATGACCGGCACCACACCTGCTGCTTGGGGCAACCCAACCCGCGGTGCAGAATTGGCACGTGGCCAGTTCGACCAAGGCGCTGATGTTGTGTTCGCGGCTGCTGGTGGTACCGGCGTTGGCGTATACCAGGCTGCTGCCGATTCCGGCAAAATGGCCATCGGTGTAGACGCAAACCAGAACTACCTGCACCCCGGTGTGATGCTTTCCTCCATGGTTAAGCGCGTAGACAACGCTGTTTACGACACGTTCATGTCCGCAATGAACGATGAGTTCGAAGCTGGCGTATTCGACCTGGGCTTGGCTGAAGCTGGCGTAGGCGCTGCAATGGACGAGTACAACGCTGACATGGTTTCCGACGAAATGATGGCTTCTCTCGCTGAGCTTGAGGCAGGAATCATCGCTGGTGACATTGTTGTACAAAACTTCACCGACGCAGACTTCTCCTTCGAAGGTTCCTGCGTGAACTAAGTTTGATGGCGGGGAAGGCCGGAAACGGCCTGCCCTCACCGTTAAAATAGATCGTAAAAATGCCGTTGCTCCCGCCGAGCAACGGCATTTTGCGTTTTGGGGTTGGGCGCCTAAGGAACGGCGGGAAACCGTTCAGGATTCGGAGTTATCCGCTTTAATCTCAGCTTATGTTTGCCTTTTTACCTGATTTAAGGTCGAAATCAGGCCAAAGGCGCTTCCTGCCTTTGGGTTGGTGCGGTGGCAAACGCACGGGCCGGTCATTCTTTGCGCTGGAAACGGGGTTATCCCCTACCAAGCGCAGGATATTTTGAGCTAAATAGACGCATGACAAACTTAGCAATCGAACTGAACAGCATTTCGAAATCCTTTGGCCCCGTTCAGGCCAACAAGGATATCGATCTCGCCGTCGAAACGGGCACGATCCACGGGATCGTTGGCGAAAATGGCGCAGGGAAATCGACGCTGATGTCGATCCTCTACGGGTTCTATGTCCCCGACGAAGGATCCATCAACGTGTTCGGCGAACCGCTTGAGTTCAACTCCTCGCAAAAAGCCATCGAAGCCGGCATTGGCATGGTCCACCAGCACTTCATGCTGGGCGAGCCTTTCACGGTTTTGGAAAACATTATTCTTGGCGCTGAAGGTGGGTTTCTGCTCGGCGGTGCCATGTCCAAGGCGCGGAAAGCGCTGCTGGATCTGTCCGAGCGCTATGGGCTGAGTGTTGACCCCGATGCTGTGATCGGCACCCTGCCCGTCGGCGTGCAGCAACGTGTGGAAATCCTGAAAGCCCTTTACCGCGGCGCAAAGGTGTTGATCCTCGACGAGCCAACAGGCGTGCTGACCCCGCAAGAGGCGGACGCCCTGTTCGATATTTTGCGCTCGTTGAAGGAGCAGGGAACAACGATCCTGCTGATCACGCATAAACTGCACGAAATCATGGATGTTACGGACCGAGTTTCGGTTATTCGCCGGGGCGAAATGGTTGGGCACAGAGAAACAGCCGCAACCTCCCCCGAAGAGCTGGCCGAATTAATGGTTGGTCGCAAAGTCCTGCTGGAAGTCGATAAGGCTCCGGCTCAGCCCAAGGACGTCGCGCTATCCGTGCGGAACTTGGACTATGTGGACGAGCGCGGCATTCAGCGCCTGTCCAATGTCTCTTTCGATGTTAAGGCCGGCGAAATTCTGGGCGTCGCCGGTGTTTCCGGAAACGGACAAGCCTATTTGCTCGAAGTGCTGTCCGGCATGCACACGGCAACCGGCGGCGCGATTACCATCAACGGTGAACCGCTGGCCAGCACCCCCGACACTGTGCGGGGGCAGTCCATTGGCCACGTCCCCGAGGACCGGCAGCACATGGGCTTGGTGACATCATTCCCGGCATGGGAGTCGGGCATTTTGGGTTTCCAAGCCTCTGCGCTCTATTGCAACGGCGGCGCCATGAAAACCAAGGCGATTAAAGACGCCATGGGCGCGCTGATGGAAAAGTTCGATGTGCGCCCCCCGAATCCTTTATTGGGAACGGCAAAGTTCTCTGGCGGCAACCAGCAAAAAATTGTCTTGGCCCGCGAAATCGACAAAGCGCCAGACGTCCTGCTGGTTGGGCAACCGACCCGTGGTGTCGATATTGGCGCGATTGAGTTCATCCACCGTCAAATCATCGCAATGCGCGATGCTGGCGCAGCGATCTTGCTGGTCAGTGTGGAGCTCGAAGAAGTCCTGAGCCTTTCCGACCGCGTAGTCGCCATGTTCGACGGCTTTTGCTCGCCCGATCGGATCACAGCGGAAACGGACGAACGCAGTCTGGGCTTGCTCATGGCTGGTGAATTTGAGCGAACCACCAGTGAGGGGATGGCAGCATGAGCCAGTCACGCGAACTCCATCCGATCATCAACTACGGCGTCGTTCCGATCCTGCAGCTCGTGCTGGCATTCGCCGTCGCAGGCTTGCTGATTGTTTTGATCGGCCAGAACCCGGTTCAGGCGGTGCAATTGTACGTCACGGACGTTCTGCTCAGCCCCGTTGGGATTGGTCAGTCGATCTACTACGGCACCACGCTGATGTTCACCGGAATGGCGGTTGCCTTGGCCTTCCATGCCGGCTTGTTCAACATCGGCGGTGAGGGCCAAGGGCTGGTCGGCGGTATCGCCATGACCGGTATCGCGCTGCTCATGATGGGGCATTTTACCGGCGACGTCGGGCTGTTGGTGCCAGGCTTTTTGGCGGTCCCCCTGCTGTTTATCTTTGCCGCTCTGGGCGGAGCAGCATGGGCAGCGATCCCCGGTTATTTGCAAGCCTATCGCGGCTCGCACCTGGTGATTACCACCATTATGTTCAACGCCATCGCGTTCTCGCTGGTGCTGTTCCTGCTGACCGGCTGGTTCCAGAATCCAGAAACGCCCGGCGATCCAAAATCGCCGCTGTACCCCGAAAGCTGGTGGCTGTGGAAGCTCGGCGACTACTTCCAATATCAACTGGTTGGCTTGGAAGCACAGTATCAGGAATTCAAGGACGCTGGCCTGAAGGTCAAGGACATCAAGGCCCAACACGCTGAGTTCTGGGAACAGCGCTCGCTGGCACGGTCGATGAAGAACAGCGCGGCGAACGTGTCGTTCTTGTTCGCTTTGCTGCTGGCGGTCGGGTTCTGGTTTTTCGTGTGGCGCACCAAGTGGGGCTACGCCATCCGCGCCATTGGCTTCAACCAAACCGCCGCGCGCTATGGCGGCGTCAACGTTCCACGCACGATGGTGATGACGGTCTGCCTGTCTGGCGCGCTGGCTGGTCTAGCGATGACAAACATCATCCTTGGCAATGGCTCAGACTCCGAACACGTATTGCGAGAAACCGGGCTTGTGGGGCTGGGGTTTGTTGGCATTGCCGTCGCGCTCATGGGCCGAAATCATCCCTTTGGCATCATTCTCGCGGCGCTGCTGTTCGGCTCGCTGTTCCAATGGGGCGAAGTCATCCAGCTCAAAGGACAGTTCATCCGACCAAAGCTCGACATCGATAAAGAGATCGTTGTTGCGCTCCAAGGTCTCGTCGTCCTGTTCACCGGTGCGCTGTATCTGATGGTGGTTTGGGGCGTTCAGTGGTTCGCGCGGCGCGTGCTGGGCGGCTGGGGCTTTGCCAAAGAAGAAGTTGGTGAGGAGCGCGCGTGATGGACTTCCTCGAACTCCTGCTTTCACTGGCGCAATCCACCCTGCGCTTCACCCCCATTCTGATTTTCGCAGCGATGGCAGGCGTGTTCTCAGAGCGCGCTGGAATCGTTGATATTGGTCTGGAAGGCAAACTGCTGATTGGTGCGTTTGTCAGCGCGACCGTCGCACACTACGTCGGCTTTGGCCTCGCAGGCATGCTGGCCGCGATGGGCGCCTGTATCGTCTTTGGCTGGCTGCACGGTTTGGCGACCATCACCTTCCGCGGTGACCACGTGATCTCGGGCTTGGCCATCAACTTCCTTGCCGTTGGCCTGACCAAAACCATCGGACATGCCTTATTCGCCAAAGGCGGGGATACGCCGAATTTGGGTGGCCCAGATTCGACGGGATGGGAACGCTTACAAGCGCTGATCCCCAAGCAAGTCTGGCTCGACATCGCGCCGGGATTGAGTGAAAACCCGCTGCTGCTCAGTATTGTCTCCATCCACGGTTGGCTGATCATCTTGGCCTTCGTTACGGTCTTCGGAACGTGGTGGGTGCTGATGCAAACGCGGTTTGGCCTGCGCCTTCGCTTTGTGGGGGAGGAGCCGCAAGCGATTGATACAGCCGGGGCCAGCGTCACCGCCTATCGCTTCGCCGCCGTAACAATCGCCGGAGCCCTGTGCGGGATCGGCGGCGCGTATCTTTCGACCTCGAACATCGCCAGCTTTACGCCGGGCATGTCAGCAGACATGGGTTACCTTGCGCTGGCCGCCGTGATCTTCGGCAAGTGGCGTCCGTTCCAAGCTATGCTGGGCTGTTTGCTGTTCGGGTTCCTGTTCGCGGTAAAAGACCGTTTGGACGGCGCGTCTCAAGGCATTCTAACCCAGATCCCAAGCCAGTTCTTCGAAGCCCTGCCGTACATCCTCGTTGTTGTGGTTCTCGCTGGTTTTGTCGGAACAGCGCGCGCGCCTAAAGCGGTGGGCCGACCCTATGTCAAGGAGCGTGAATAGTGTCCCAAGACCTCTTCGAAGCTGCCAAAGCAGCTCAAGCGCGCGCCCACGCGCCGTACTCCAACTTCTTCGTTGGCGCGGCAATCCGGGATGAGAACGGCGACGTACACGCCGGCTGCAACATTGAAAATGCGGCCTACCCCTCGGGCTGGTGCGCGGAACCCGCTGCCATTTCCCATATGATTGTGGCCGGTGGGTTGAAGGTGAAAGAGCTGCTGGTCATTGGCAACTCTGAGGATCCTTGCATGCCCTGTGGTCTGTGCCGTCAGCGCCTGCTGGAGTTCATCGATGATACCTCCAGCGTCACCGTTCACCTTGCGCACCCCGAACGCGGCGTTATCAAGACGCTGACGTTTGCCGATCTCTACCCCCACGTCTTTGGCGCGGAACAACTGCACAGCTAGGAGCCCTTCTGTGGCGTATATTCCCCAGGAAACCATCATCCGGAAACGGGACGGTAAAGAGCTTTCTGATGCCGAAATTCATGCCTTTATCGAAGGTGTGACCAATGAAACTGTCGCGCGCGAGCAGGTCTCAGCCTTCGCGATGGCGACGATTTTCCAGAAGATGACGGTGGAAGAGCGCCGCGCCCTGACGCTGGCCATGCGCGATAGCGGGGAGCGGTTGCGGTGGGATGATCTCGACCTGCCCGGCCCCATTGCTGACAAGCATTCAACCGGCGGCGTTGGCGATAAAGTCTCGCTGCTGCTGGGTCCAATGGCGGCGGCCTGTGGCTTGTTTGTTCCGATGATCGCCGGACGCGGCTTGGGGCATACAGGCGGCACTGTTGATAAATTTGAAGCGATTCCCGGCTATACCGTGGCCCCTGACAACGCGACCTTCCGGGGGCTGGTCAAGAACAACGGCGTTGCCATCATTGGCCAAACAGCCAACCTCGCCCCGGCAGACCGCATCATCTATGGCGTGCGCGATATCACCGGAACGGTTGAGAGCATTGACCTGATTACAGCTTCGATCCTGTCAAAGAAGCTGGCTGCTGGGCTTGGCTCGCTGGTCATGGACGTAAAGGTTGGCAACGGCGCCTTTATGGCCACGCTGGACGACGCGCGCGGATTGGCTCGGTCGATCGTGGATGTTGCCAATGCGGCGGGGTGTCAGACCTCGGCTTTGATCACCAACATGAATTGGGTTTTAGGCCAGACCGCAGGGAACGCCGTCGAAGTGCGAGAATCGGTGATGGCGATGGCGAACCCGGCGCAGGCGGATACACGGCTGGTGACCATCTGCGTGGCTTTGGTTGGCGAAATGCTGGTGAACAGTGGGCTGGTCGATAGCCCCGTTACAGCGCGAGAACGCGCGCGCGCGTCATTGGATGACGGCTCCGCCTTAGAACGCTTTGCGAAGATGGTGGCCGGTTTGGGTGGCCCGACTGATTTTGCAGAAAACCCCGATAAACATTTGGCTCAAGCGGCCATCGTACGCCCCGTTTACGCGGAAACCGGCGGCTATGTCTTTGCCCACGCAACACGCGACCTTGGCGTGGCGATCATCGGATTGGGCGGCGGACGCACCCAGCCCGGTGCGCCCATTGATCACGCGGTTGGCCTCAGCGATATCGCAGGCGCAGGAGCAGAGGTTGCCCCCAACGGGCGCCCCCTCGCTGTGGTCCACGCCGCAGATGAAGCGGCCTTTGATGCGGCGGCACAGGCCGTGCGCGCAGCGATGGAAGTCTCAGAGGACCAACCCGCCCCTCGCCCGCTTGAACTCGACGTGGTGCGCTAAACCATGGCGCGCGCTTTTATCCTGCTGTGCGACAGCGTGGGCTGCGGTGGCGCACCAGACGCTGCTGACTTTGTGAACATCGACGTCGAAACTGGCGAGACCATCCCCGATACCGGTTCAGACACGCTTGGCAACATCGCCCGGTGGCGGGCGCAGCAGGGGCAGCCGTTGGACATCCCAAACTTGTCCAGTCTGGGCTTGGGGCTGGCCTGTGAAAATGCAACCGGGCAGGTTCCACCGGGGCTTGAGTGGCCAGCAGACGGTTATACGGGCGTGGTTGGCTCGGCGATTGAAACCTCGCTTGGCAAAGACACCCCCAGTGGCCATTACGAAATTTGTGGTTCACCGGTTGCGGTGGACTGGGGCTACTTTCCGCGCGAAATCCCATGCTTTCCCGACGATCTCATATCGACGCTGATGCAAGAATGCGGGCTCTCTGGCGTTTTGGGCAACAAGCACGCCAGCGGCACA
>Ga0206123_10003476_pt1 | contig 12973 bp, 8 predicted proteins | sample Helgoland_Spring_2_FD_160086 | JGI IMG/M metagenome (GOLD analysis project Ga0206123, IMG submission 160086) | Pelagic subsurface seawater microbial communities from Kabeltonne, Helgoland, North Sea - Helgoland_Spring_Bloom_20160316_1 | ecosystem: Environmental > Aquatic > Marine > Epipelagic ... | reverse complement strand
CGGTGGCAGCCAGCTCCTTGATGCGCAGTGGAATTTCGAACGCGCCAGGCACTTCAAACACGTCAACCTGTCGTGTATCTGATTCGGCAATCTTTTTGAGGAAAGAATCGCGGAACTCATCAACAATGTCGCGGTGCCAGCAGGCCTGGACCAATGCAATTTTGTTGCGGTTAGCGATATCTGAAATATTGGAGTTAAATTGTGACATCTGTTGTTTCCTTTTAATGGACTTAAAAACAACAGGGCAAACAAGGGGGAGAGCTGACTCAGAACGCCTGAGTGATGCAATTGGTACCACCTTATCCTCATAACCAGACTTTAACTGTCGGCTCTGGAATCACACCAGATCTGCTTGTCCTTTTGCTTACGCAAAAGCGCCCGCGGGCTAAACAGCTATTGCTGCTACTACCGCCGGTGGGGACTTTCACCCCGCCCTGAGAACGGTCACCACCTGGGTGACCAGGCTAGAGTGTAACCTCCCCATCACCAAATGTGCGGGTCAGCGCCTACTATTTCCATTCCCGGGGCTGAGATATTTATGGTATTTATGATCCCAAGCCGAACCAGGGCACCTGGTGAAGGTAGGTTGGCCGTAATTCCGGGTCTCAGTGGGTGTGAAAAAAGTGCTATTGTGCCGGCTCGGTTTCCGCCTCAACCATAGAAAATTCAGATGTCACATTTTCCACTCACCATTATCGCCGGTCGCACCGCACGCGAGCGGCTCGCGAGCGAGGGTTGGCATCCGTCGTTGTTTTCAACCATGGTCGGCGCATCTGGAGGAGCAAAGCTGTTAGGGCTGGGTCATCTCGACCGTTATTTGTTTGGTGAATATTTAGCGAGTTCTGCTCATCCTATGGAGCTTTACGGCTCGTCCATCGGCAGTTGGCGGCATGCTGCGCTAGCATCAAAAAATCCGGGTGCGGCCATAGCGGATTTGCAAGCGCGCTATTTAAATCAACAATGGGCGGAGGATGATCCACGCTCGCCGTCAGAGGTTGTTGACGGTCTATGTGAGTGGGTGCTGGATAACTTACTCAATGAAGATACGATTAGTCATATCACATCCAATCCACGTTTTCGCACGCACATCGTCACTTCCCTGGGGTTAGGCATCAATAGTCATGCGCGGACGTCGCTGGTCGCCTTGGGGATGGGCAAGGCGGCAATGTTTAATGCGATGAGCAGGCAATTGCTAGCGCGCAGCTTCCAACGTGTCGTATTCAGCACCGGCGTTAGCGAGTCATTTGTTTTTCACGACTTCAATACAGCGCATGTCGAGCTCAGCAATGAGAACCTGCGCGCCGCATTGCTCGCGAGTGGTTCTATTCCGCTGTTAATGTCGGGGCAACGGGATATCATTGGCGCGCCTGCCGGTCATTATTGGGATGGCGGCATCATCGATTATCATTTTGATTTCAACAATTGTGCCGGCGAAGGCCTGGTTTTGTACCCACACTTTTCTGATCAGGTAGTACCAGGCTGGTTCGACAAATCACTTGGTTGGCGGCGGGCCAAGATGCATCAACTCGATAAGGTGGTACTGGTAGCGCCTTCCAGGACTTACATTCAATCACTACCTAATCAAAAAATACCTGATCGGCGCGACTTCCGAAAAATGTCCCAGGCTGATCGGGTTAAATATTGGCAGGCATGTGTTGCCGCAAGCGAGGCACTGGCAGATGCTTTTTCATTGGTCATCGAGAGCCCGGACCCTCTGCGTTTTGTTTCCGGTGAGTGAGTCATAACGATTTGACCGTGGACTAGCTGCGGGGAATGTCCCGCAGATATCCCCGACCCCAATTATCAACCACGTACCAACTTAAAGTTCTTTCGCTCTACACGTTGCCGCACTGGTACTTCGAATGCTTTGGCGCCACCTACCTGCCCCAGCATATCCTGTACCTGTGTTTTATCTGCATCCGCCAACGCATGGTAGGCATCATAAGGCCGCTGCCACATCCATTGCACAAAGGGGAAGATCATCCGTTCACCTTCAACCTCGGCATCGGTACCAACCGCAATCCGAAACTTGTGACTGCCGATGGACCTGGGCAACTCTTGCACTTCCGGGTTAGCGCTCAGCCATTCTTCAATCGCGCTGATGCTTGAATGAATCACCGGCAGTTGCTCGTCGACCATTCGCTTTAGTATGGGCAGCAATGTCGAGGGGATTTCATCGTCTGGCAAAAACTCGCCGGCGAGTGGGTCCGGGTCCATCATCCGCAGCACCCAGGCCGAGACGTTAGGCGCAATACGGTTCATTAAATCACCGGAAGCCGGGTCCCGGTAAAGGTGGGCATATAGCGGCCCAATCAAACCATAGTCGCCGATGGAGGGCCGGGAGCCAAACAGGAAATCGTATTTGGCAAAGTGTGCATCAAGGTCGGTCAGCAATGCCTCGTAGCTGGCTTCAACCGCCGCTTCTGTTTCTGCGGTAACGCCAATAAACGGCAGGGAACCACGAAAGGGTTTACATGCCCGCTCGCCCGCTTCACGCTGCGCGGCTTCATCCAGGTCTGGCCGGGTAAGTTTGCCAAACTGTTGGATGATCCATTCGGTATTGTGATTCCAACGATAATGCATCGCGGGTAGCCCAAGCCATTCATCACCATAAACCTCGAACATCAGCGCCAATACTTTCTGTTTGGGTCCTGTTGGCACCACTGGCGCCTGTTCAAAACGTCGCTCTAACTCATCAATAATGTCGCTGGTATCTTGCATGACTTCATCGTCCGGCGAGATAAGCACAGGTATCACCGGCCAACCGACTCGCGGCACTATGATGGTTTTGTAAACGTCGCGGCCCGAGGGTAATTCCTGATGAGGCACATTTTTGTAGCGCAGGTAAGCCCGCAGCTTACCGCTATACCAGGAAATTTCGCCACCGTACATTGTGTATTGATTGTTACTGCTCACTCGTTGTTCTCCTGTATTTTATTTTTATGTCGATGGATCATCTGTTGGAAGTGCTCACCCGCACGTGGCTCGTTTGTCGTTTTGCCTTCAGGCACTCTTATTTGGGGTAACACGGGCCCATCAACTGGCACTGTCAGCTCAAAATGATTGCTGACCGGTAGGTCGCACACCTCATCATTACAAGACTGCCAGCGCAACACGCCAGCTATGACCACTTCGTTAGGTCCACCACCTTTCGTCACCGCACCATTAATCGTGATGGGTAGTCTTAGCTCTACCTGGCCGTGATGCACCTCAAAGGTTTCAGCGGTACCCTTAAGTGAATGGGTTTCACTTGCAGGGCGTACAATATCGCGTAACACCAGCAGCGGGTTTTCATCTAATTCAATATCAACCGCCACCATGCCTTGTGGTGCGGGGCTCGCATAGAGATGTGAACCACCTGGTACGGTCAAACGGGCCACAAGCTCACGTTGTACGCTTAAAGCGAGCGACTCGCCCTCGAGGTAGACACTTGCGGTGACGGCTTCTGGCTCTTCTTTTGGCTCTTCTTCATGAGCTGGCGTTGTTAACTCGGCCAGTGATTCACCGCGAAAGGCGCGTAGCAACTGTTCCGGGCCAACCCGTACCGCCAGGTTATTCTCAAAAAACTTGTGGGTGATGGTACCCGTTGAATCGAGCAGGTATGTTCCAGGGTAAGGAATACCAAACCAGGGATGATCGTCTTCGGCAATGATGGTGTTCAAGATACCAAACTGACGAATGACCTCAGAGCCAGGGTCAGACAATAGCGTGTAGGTAATATTGTAAGCCGCAGCAAAGTCTTTAAGCGGTTCTTGCTCATCGTAACTGAGCGCATAAACCCGAATACCAGCGTCATCAAAGGCTTGCATACTATTTTGCAACTGCACGAGTTGCGAGCGGCAAGGAGGTCACCAGACAGCGGAGCGAAAGAATATAAATAAGGCGGGGGCGTCACCACGTTGCGCGTGCAGATCAAATGCCTGACCGTTCGCGTCTACACACTGAACATCAGGCATTTTCTCGCCAATGTCAGGCCCGGTTGGAAATGCACCACGGGGATCGTTGCGTGGCCCGTTACCTGGCCGGAAAGGACCGACAAAGCCATCCTGATCAGCCCAACCATGTTTGGTTTGTTCGGCTCTTGTTTCTACTTCGACCTTCATGGGCTATTTCCATCGTGGAGGTATTATGATCCTTGCTCACAACTGCAAACACTGTGAACCGAAGAATACCACTTAGCTACACGCACACAACAGTTGCAGCGCATAGTCTAAATCCAGATTCTCACCCTGCCATTTACTCTTCGCGGGTTTAGCGGTGATGGTCATTGGCGACTTCAAATCCTGATGGAAATTAACCGGGATAACCTGGTTCATTGAGTTGACGAAGCTGAAGCTGTTGCTGTGCTTGCCTTGTCCGTCATATAGTCCGTCACATCGATGGATTCGAAATTTGCCCTGATGCAGCAATGTGTGATGCCGCCGGCATAAGGTCACAAGATTATCCAAATTGGTTTCACCGCCATCAATCCAATGATGGATGTGATGAATATCCGTCCATTTCGACTGGCAGCAACCGGGGAAACGACAACCCTGATCCCGCTGACTAATCACCTGAGCAAGTTTCATGGGAATAACCCGTTTTTTACGACCAATATCGAGGATGTGGCCGTCATTGTCTTCCCAGGCTGTGGTCACTTTGCAATCACAGGTCATGCGGCGTAGTGCTGCCGGTGACAGGGAGAGGTTGTCGTTAGTAAAAGCAGCGGCGCCACCGTTGATTTTGTAGTCGATGTTCTCCGGATTGGCCTGCAGATGCAGTAAAAGTTCTTTGCCAGTGGAATTTTCTTCAGCAAGCAACGCAAACGCCCTCGCCTGACATTCACTTCGGGTGGGTTTTTCCTCATTGTCGAATTCATCTTCTGATAATGTTTCCGCGGAAACATTTTTTTCCGGTTCAATTTTTGTCTCCAGGTCTGGCGCTGGGTCCGGTTTGTATAATTGATCAGCAATCCGATTAATTGCATGGATAACGTGATAGGCATCCTCCGCGGGCAGCTTGATTTTGAAGGTCACCATATTGTGATCATCCTCAAACCAGTCGCAGGCTGGAATTTGGCGGCCGCTGGTGTCTTCGGCATTGTCCAGTTCCTGCTGCTCAATTGAGCGGAATTTTCGTACCAGACATTCCAGTTGTTGAGCAGTACCATACTCGGCAATCTGCAACAGGAATGATTCGTTAGCGGGTGTGGCGATACGGGTCATGGCGCGAACTTTGGTGTAGCTGAGGTCACCTTGCTCAAACGCTGCATCAATCAAGGGTAATTCGCGTAATGCTTTGGCAACCCGGACTTTCTCACGGGCCATGACATTACCCATACCTATTTTCCAGTTCAGCCAGTGAGTAAAACTTTTGATACCATCGCCATGCCAGCCACCGCATTCGTCAAAGGCATCCAGCCGTTTTAACAGATGATACTCAGTGGCGTTAAGTTGCCCGGCGAGGGTGAGGATTTGAGCTTCAAGAGCGGCTTGATCTTGCGGAAATTCAGCGGGAAGCAGGGACATTTTCAGAACCTCATAATACTGTATTTATAACCAGTATTATGCGCCTATCTGCTTGATATTTATATATATTATTTCCGTTTTTTTAGCTATTTAGTCCTTGAATATTATCGTGAGCAAAAAGACAGAGTCTGCAATGGCTTGCACCGAATGCGGCTCATTGGGCGCCAGATGTAATAGCTGCCCAGGCATAAGCGATTGGATTTTACCCATGGCAGTCAAGGTGATTTCTCCAGTTAGACAATGAACAATAATTGGTCCTGATACTTTGTGGGTTGGCAGTTCCTTACCCGCGGCAAGCACAAGCCGGGCAAGTTCCATTTCAGCTGTTTTCACAATCGCTTTTGTTTGTTCACCAGGCATATCCTGTGCCCATGTGTCCAGATCGACAATTTCAGCTGGCAATGCGTGATGTGTCGCCATGATCATCTCCTGATAAGTTTATCTAACTAATGTGTATCTGTGCCTGTAAGTGTAATCCTATTTGGGGTTTACTGTTAACGAAGCTTATCTACCAACCCATCTAATCAAGAGAGACTTATGTCGGAAAGCGCTGCTACAAATGTAATTGGGCGGTGGATTTTTTAATGGTTGTATCGTTTAACTGGTGCGGGGTTTGCTGTTAATCTCTCATAGTCGAATATTGGAGAATAAGTATCGGTATGAATAAATTGATCCTGGCACCGTTGATCCTGGTCCTTGCCAGTTGTGCATACGATTCTGGTCGCACTTCTGACCGCACAACTCAAACAACCGCTTCCTGGAGCAAGGGTGCCATGGCAACAACGGCCAACCCTTATGCGACGGATGCAGCCATAGCGATGCTGGAGCAAGGTGGCCATGCTGTTGATGCTGCAATCGCCGCGCATCTGGTACTGGGTCTGGTTGAACCCCAGAGCTCAGGCATCGGTGGTGGTGGATTCATGCTTGCCTATGACTACGATAACAAGTCCCTGACATTTCATGATGGTCGTGAACAAGCACCTGCCGGGGCAACCATGGACATGTTCATGAAAGACGGCAAGGTCATGGACTTTTTTGAAGCCTGGCAAAGCGGCAAAGCCATCGGTGTGCCGGGTGCAGTCGCCATGTATAAACATGCCCATGATGCCCACGGGATAGTGCCCTGGGCCACCTTGTTCGCACCGGCGATTAAACTCGCGACAGAGGGCTTTGTAGTATCACCCAGGTTGTCCGGCATGCTGGACACCTTAAAGGGACGCATTGAGCTAAGCCGTAATCCCGACGCTGCGGCGTACTTTTATCCAGATGGTGAATCATTACAGCCAGGGTCCGTCAGGACTAACCCTGAATATGCCAGGGTATTATCCCGTATTGCAGTGGAGGGCCCGGATGCGTTTTACCGGGGACAGGTTGCGCAATCGATTGCAGCCGCGGCAAATGCAGCACCAAACCCCGGCTCCTTGTCCGTTAAAGATATTCGTAACTATAAAGCCGTATCCCGCCCCGTGATCTGTGGTGACTTCCGCGACATGCAGGTTTGTACCACGTCGCCACCCTCCTCTGGCGGCGCGCAAATAATGATTGCCGGTCTATATGATCATCTTATCGACAATGGCGATTCCGCCGACGAGCGTATTGTCGCCCTGGTTGACGCCCAACGACTTGCCTATGCTGATCGAGATTTCTATTTCGGTGATCCGGATGCTGTCAAGATTCCGCTTAAAGACCTGCTTGACCCACGTTATCTGAAAGCCCGGGCAAAAGACCGATTCCCCCCTGGCGCAGCACCTACAGAAGGTGATCCTGCCAGGGTACTTGGCCGTGTCAGCAGCGTCGACTGGGGAGCAGACACCACCCAGGAACCCGCAGGCACAACGCACCTGTCAATCATCGACGGGCAAGGCAATGCGGTTGCCATGACAGCAACAGTTGAAGCGCCATTTGGTTCTTCACGTTTTGTGCATGGTTTCCTGTTAAACAATGAGATGACCGATTTCGCCAGGGAAGTGCCCGCAAGCGGGAAGATACCTGCTAACGCGATTGCTCCAGGCAGACGGCCACGTTCGTCGATGTCACCAACGATGGTGTTAGACCGCGACAACAATTTGTTGATGGTCACCGGGTCCCCAGGGGGCAACTCTATTCCAGCCTATGTCGCCAAGACCATTATTGGTGTCACAGCCTGGGGCTTGTCAGCACAGGAAGCCGCGGATCACGCCAACATTATCGCCCGCGGCAAACGCGTCCGCGTTGAAACGGGTGTTGGCAACGGCAAGCAGATAGCGGCCATGCTAAAAGCTAGAGGTTATGACGTCCAGGAACGTGAGGGCGAGAACTCTGGCATACACCTGATTGTTGTTCGTGAAGACGGCCTGGAGGGTGCAGCAGACAAACGCCGTGAGGGGACTGTGCGGGTGTTGCGGTAGGTCGGGTTTTAAGGACTAACGGTTACGGGCCTACTCCGACAATACACGCCTGGATGCTTTCTTCCGGGCGTGGCGCCAGCGGGATTGACTCAAATTCCTCAATGATTTTCTGAGCGACAAGGCTACCTTTGGCAATAATGTCAGCCCTGATGTCCTTCAGGACCAGAGGTTTTTTCCGGGGTTGTTGTAACTTTTCAAACCAAATAGGCCGGACAATATCCAGCCAGCGTGATGCTATTTCATCCCAGTCCAGTGAATCTTCATGCAGGCTCGGCTTCAGTTTTTCCTTGATTTCAATCAGCTTATCTAGTGCCGTCTGACTCTTCTCCTCACTCATGGTGCTGATGAGCGCATCCAGCACATGGATAAGTTCGTCATAGGCACGCCGTTTTTTCTTTGGCAGCAGGTCCAGTTCATCTTCGATTAGCCGATTGGCGAATCTATCCAGCAACTGTGCTGTTTGGTCCGTCAGGGGCAGATTTTCAACACCATCGCTTAAGTATTTACGCAAGCTTGCTGCTACAGCTTCCAGATCACTGACAATGTCGCCAGCAAAACCATCGATTAACAGCCACCGTGGTGCGCCATAGGCACCGGAGGTTACACAAAAGAACGCCCAGGGTTGAGTCGACTTTACCAGGCTGACACGACAAAGTACTTTGGTTTTCTGGTGCTGATACCTTCTGTAAATCACCGGAGACATGATTGCACTCTCATCTTCAACCAGTTGTCTCACCGGCTGAAACGCATCACTTATACCATCCCACTCTTCCGATTCTTTTTGCTCATATTCCTTTATGAGTTGCTCAGTGGTTAACGTCTGCTTGTGATGTACTTGTACATTCTTCTCGGCGGGTAGGGAAATATTGGAACCCAACAAACTTTCAACAGTTTGATACCGTTCAACAAATCTTTCATCGGAAGATATTTGAAATGCTTCAGCGTCAGCAGGCCACCAGGCAGTAATGGTTTTGTGTGGCGAGTCCATTCTGTCCACCCTGCCAACACGCTGTTCCGCGATACGGATCACACTTGGCATATCCAGATGTACCACCGTCTGACCCTGCTGCAGGTTTACGCCCTCAGCCAGACTGTCCGAACACAAACCAATGATACTTTCAGCGTCTGACCCAAGCGAAAACTTTCTAATCAGACTTGCACGATCAGAACCATCGTTACCGAAAGCCAAAAGGACCTGGGCCTCCGGGGCCTTTTTACTAATCATTTCTCGCAGTAATTGCAGCGTTAATGGTCTGCTATCAAATGCAAGCACATGGCGTTGTGGTGCGGCAAGTTTCAGCAGCAGATCAACTTTCGCCAGTTCGCGTGACTCCGACATCTCCAGCACAATATTTTTTATCTGCTGATAGATATTTAGATCGTGCTGGCAGGCATCAGAATGAGCGGCAGCATCCGCCAGCCAGTCAGGTAGTTCAACGTCAATGAGTTGGCTCGCCGGAAACTTTTCCCGCAACCGATAGATGCTTCGTAACACGTTTCCCGTTTTAGACTTCTCAGGGCTCAATTCAAAATGTTTACAGGCCTCTACCGTACCCACAATATGCTCAAGCAAGGCAACACGGGAGGAACGTAATGCAGACATGACAGCGTAGGTCGCCAGGCTCTTTGCCGAGCGCAAACGTTGATCCAAATATTGCTGATCTGTCCAACCTTGTTTTCTTAGCCTCGGCGGTAACTTGAGCTCTTTCTCAAAATGGGACACCGCATAAAGCTGACCTGCCAAAGCTCTAATCTTCGTTGCACTTTGACAATCAAAGTCTGTTTCATCCAACGTATATGTTTCAGCAAGATGTTCCGGAAATTTACAGGGGCTGCCGTTCCGTGCGGTATATTCATTCGGCGCCTCAGCAATGAGCCTATTGAGATCACTTTTAGTCCGGCGCACTGTAAATCGCTGAATCTCACTGCGCAATACATCCACATCTTCCGTTGTCAGCTCCTGATTACCCTGACGAAAACCAAGTAGGCTCTTGAATGATTCAACTGTGCTTTCCTGAAGATTATCCGCACCAAGCAGGTCAGCCACCTGCAGCAAATCACGAACGCCCCGATTAATCGGTGTCGCTGTGAACAGCACGACATGATCCGCAATATTGCGGAATAGTTCACGGGTACGGTTGGTACTTGTATTCAGGAAGTTATGCCCTTCATCGACACACAACACCTGGGCACGCTGGAGCGCTTCCTGCTCCCATTGGCCCTGTTTCAGCCGACTGAGGGTACCCTGTGACACAACATCCATAGCTACCTGGCTTTTAGCAATTTCCTGCTCCCAACTATCTTTCACCAAAGGTGGTGATACGAGCATGGGTTTGCCCTTTCGAAGCCGGTTCGAGCGGATGACCTCGTGCTGAATTGCGCCGACCAGATGAACCCCCAGTTTCGTTTTGCCGGAGCCGGTTGCATCCGCAATCAGTACGCTACCCTGGTTCGCCAGGATATACAGCGCCTGCGCTATGCCTTGCCGTTGTGATGGCCATAACGATTCAGAATTGAGGTAACCTTCTTCGAGATACTTTTTCGCCCATTCCCCTTCCAACAATTCGGAGCAGGCACGCGCCAGTGCCTCTTGCCAATCGACCACCTGTAGCAATTGTTCCAATAGCTTGATTAGGCCTTTCCGGTAGTCTTCGCCATACGACCAGTAGTTATTTGCAATTTGTACTGCTTCTGCAAATCGCCTGGGTTCCCTGCTTTTTTGAAAACGAACATTGGCCTCTAACTGGCTCACCAGGCCATGCTGGGTGAAGTTGCTGGATCCCAAGGTCACCGCCTCATCACCGACATATATTTTTGCATGCAGGCTCGCACCTGCCGGCACTATTCTGGCCTCGATCTTCTTTTCTTTCAGCAACTCTATCGTCCGAATAACTTTGGCTGATTCGCGCAGGGATATGCCTTTTGCCATCCAGTAATCAGCGACTTCATCGGTAAAGCGGAGTCCTTTTTTACTGTGGGATTTTCGTGAAGACGAAAACGGCTCGTTACCAAAGAGGATTCGAATACTGGTGCAGGTGTTAGGACTAACCACAAAATCTACCAGCCTGGTTAAACTTGCGTAACCCGCAATGATTAGCGGGTTCGTTGAATTTGCAAGGTCCGTTAACACCACCCGGCCAACTTTGTCCGCGCCATTATTGAGTGGATTGCGGGTTTGGTCCGGCCATTCAAAATCTGCATTCAATGGCTTTACCGGTGCTTGCCGGGTGAAACTGAGTTCGAGGTTATGCTGGCTTTTGGGTCTTTTCAATTCATCTGCTCCAGTCGTCAGACGAGTCTATCCTTCTGGAACTAGATTCTAGCAGATTCTGTTTTTTATCAGGCAGGCATGAAAAACCAACGGCTGACCGACAGTTCAAGTGATCAGCATTGGCCAGAATAAGCAGATGGGACTGTATTCACCCCGATTACTGCGCTAAATTACCCTCTGGAACCTCCGACAGTGATGACGTGAGCCGCCAGCTATGGAAACACCCGACTTCCTCCAGCGTACCATCAGAGCGCTCTTAATCGCTCTTCTCTCAATGGTTTATGCGTCTCCATCCCAGGCAAGCCGCTTAACACCTGGCACAATCATCGAGTTACCCGTGATCGGGGAAAGCCTGTCATCCACGTCAGGTTCAAGCCTCACCGTGCCTGCCGCCGCAACCGCGGTCTATCTCAATGTCACTGTGGTTAACCCCACAGGCAGCGGATTTGTGACCGTTTGGCCCTGTGGCGAGCGGCCGCTTGCCTCTAATCTGAATTACCTTACCGGTGACATTGTGCCTAATGGTGTGTTGGCGCCTATTGGCCCTGATGGCTCCGTCTGTTTTTACTCACTGGCAAACACTGATCTTGTGGTAGATATTGCCGGTTGGTTTGAGGGGGACGCATTTATCGGCGCAACACCCACAAGGTTGGCCGATACCCGGGATGGCACCGGCGGGCAAATGGGAGCAGTACAACCTTCGGTCCCACTGCAAGTATCTGTCGCCGGTATTCCCATCACCACTGCAAGCGGTGCAGCCACAACTACACCGATGAATACTAATGCCGTCGCATTAAATGTAACGGTAGTAAATCCCGCTGCCGGTGGTTTTTTAACGGTCTATCCCTGTGATGTTGAGAGGCCACTAGCATCTAACCTTAACTATGTTGCCGGCGGTATTGTGGCCAATGGCGTTCTTGCCACCACGGGTGCAGATGGTAATGTTTGCATCTATAGCAATGTACCAACGGATGTCATCGTCGATATCGCTGGCTGGTTTCCAGGTGATGCATTTGTCGGGACGACACCTCGGCGCCTGGTTGATACCCGTGACGGCACTGGTGCCCCGTTAGGCCAATTAGATCCAATTGGTTTTCTTGACGTGACAATACACGGGCAGATGCTCAACGCTGGTAACAGCACAATTGAGATTCCGACAACCGCTTCTGCCGTTGCGCTAAACATCACCGCAGTCAACCCCCAACAAGCTGGATTCATTACAGTCTGGCCCTGCAGTGCTTCCAGGCCAACCGCTTCAAACCTGAATTTTATTCAAGGCGGCGTGGTCGCCAATAACGTGACAGCCCCCATTGGCGACCAGGGTGATGTCTGTTTTTTTAGTAACGTTGCTACTGACCTTGTGGTTGATGTCGCCGGCTACTTCAGCGGTCCAGAAGGTAACCGGTTTGTCGGGGCAACCCCCAGGCGCCTGATCGATACCCGGGACGACACTGGCCCATCGCCGCGGGACCCGGACGATAGCGACGGCGATGGCATCGTTGATTCACTCGACCCGGATGACGACAATGACGGTGTCCCGGACGAAGCTGATTTTTGCCCGCTGGACCCTACCTGTACCGAGGAGGGAAAAATTGAAAAAAGTGCAACCATGCTCGCCCAGCATGGGGACTTCACTGCTGATGCGCAGAGTGCCATTAACGAAGCCTACCCATTGGGACTGGGAGACGATGGCAGCGCGGTCATTGAGGTTATTCTGGAGTCCGGGATCAGTGAGTTACTAATTAGTGACGCAGTCAGCCGGGAACTCCGGGTGATTGCCAGGACAATCGATAGTACACCGTTTGTAT
>Ga0206123_10003475_pt1 | contig 12973 bp, 18 predicted proteins | sample Helgoland_Spring_2_FD_160086 | JGI IMG/M metagenome (GOLD analysis project Ga0206123, IMG submission 160086) | Pelagic subsurface seawater microbial communities from Kabeltonne, Helgoland, North Sea - Helgoland_Spring_Bloom_20160316_1 | ecosystem: Environmental > Aquatic > Marine > Epipelagic ... | reverse complement strand
TGATGAGAGTTTCACCAAGTTTATTAGTTAAAAAAACATTTAAAACAATTTAAAGGTAATGCACGGGAAGCTTGGCTTCCCAGGCTATCCTTCGTATATTCAAGTATATTAATAATTAAATAAATCAAAGTTATGTTAAATTACGAAAGTCAAAATTTTAAGAGTTTAGAAGAGTTAAGAGAAATCGCTCCAAGTATTTTTACCCAAGTTGGTTCAGAAAGTACGAGTGATAAGTACACACATATTCCAACTGATCAGGTGATCAAAGATATGGAATTATTAGGTTGGGGTGTTGTTGATGCTAAAGAAGTTCAATCAAGAAAAGAGTCAACAAATGGTTTTCAAAAGCATTTAGTTGTTTTTAGAAATAATGATGTTGTTATTCATGGAGAAGATGGAGATACTGTTTATCCACAAGTATTACTTACAAATTCTCACGATGGTAAGAATTCATTTCAATTTACAGCTGGTTTGTTTCGTATGATTTGTGAAAATGGTTTAGTTATAGCTACAGATACATTTGAAGATGTAAAGATCCGTCATATGGGTTATGATTTTTCAACTTTACAAGATACTATTAAAGAGATGGTTGAAAGATTACCTTTAACTGTTGAAGCTATGAATAAAATGAAAGAAGTTGAATTGAAAGAAGAGCAAATGTTTGATCTTGCTAAATCGTTTCTAGATATTAGAGTAGAAGGTACGGAAAATACCTTTGATGATCAAGCAATTGAGGAAGTTTTAGAAGCTCAACGAAAAGCAGATGAAGGAAATATGCTTTGGGAAGTATTTAATCGTGTTCAGGAGAATATTATTGAAGGTAATTTTGAATATATTACAAAAACAGGGAAAAAACGTCAAGCTCGAGTTATTAAAAATTTCAAACAAGACCAAGACGTAAATAAAAAAATGTTTAGTAAAGCATTAGAATTTGTAGCATAATGAAAAAGTTATTATACATAACCTTAATAAGTTTCCTTTGGGCATGTAGCCCAGAGGAGCTTATTTCACCTTACCCTTGCTTAAATGGGGATTGTAATGTAGAATTTGCAATAGATCCATTAGTATCACCAGGAATATACCAAGATATTAATGAGTATTGGCATATTTCACATCAAGGTATTCAATATTTTACTTTAAAGGGTAATATTAGTGAATTACATCCTGATTATGTGGTAAATGATGTACCCTTAATTGAAACTATATTTGATTCTGATTACTGGGTTTGGATTGATAGTATAACATTTACTGTACCCTTATATAGTGTATTAGGATATTTTACAGGTGGTGGGTATATTAATCCCATTCCCATTGGTAATACTACTTATACTATTGAAGATATGGCCCAAAATTTTCCCCCTTTAAATATAGCAGGATATTCATATAACCCTAATTCAGACATTCAAAGTTTAGGAACTTATAGTAAATATAATTATAAACCTCAACAGCAATTATTTTTTGATAACCAAATGGTAGGAGATACTGCTAAAGTACTTATTAAAACAATATTTCCAAATAATATAGAAATAGAAAATGAATTTAAAATTATATTCGAATGAAAAGATTAACAAATACAGAAGCTAAAAAGTTTATTCCGTTGAAAGAAAATTATGGAAATACCGGTATTGAAAACGCAGCTTTTTTTACTATCACCCCAAGTGAACGAGGTGAGGGATGGGAAGATGTAACGTATTATACCGAAAAAAAATATGGGCTTTATGCCGATCAAGGTGAAGGAGATCAATGGGTATATGTATTATCGAATCCTTCATTACCCAAAGAATATCTAAAAATTGGATATACTAAATTAAAACCTGAAGAAAGAGCAACCCAAATATCATCTGCTACTGGTGTTCCTACACCTTATAAAGTGGAATGGGCTTATAAATGTTTTAATGGTGAAATGGTAGAAAGAATGACTCATGAAAAATTAAAAGCTTTTAGAGTTAATAACAGAAAAGAATTTTTCCATATTAGTTTGGAAGAAGCAAAAGATAATATTATATTAATTGGTAATAAATTTAAATAAAAAATGAATACAACACAAGAACAAATGGATCAGGATAATATAAAATCAGAATTAATTAATGATTTGGTAGCAACTTCAACAGTAATGGATGAAATGTGGAGATATCACCCAGATAACCCAAAAAAGAAAGATATAGTAAAAGAATACAATATTTTAAAACAAATTCAGAGCGATATTGAGTCTGAATTAGCAAATCTAGATAAGTAGTACATATTTATAATTAAATAATATTAATGATAGATAAAGATAAAATATTCAAGTTATTTGTAGATGGAAAAGAAATCAATGGTAATAAAACCAATGAAGAAATTCAAGAATTTATGAATGGACCATATGCTAAAATAGGAATGTTTGTTAAACTTATTCAAAATCATGAAATATTTCATAAAAAATTAGAAAAATTCCTTAAACAAGAACAACCTGATTATAATGTGGAATCTACTAAGGAAGCATCTGAATATACTGTATATCATAGAGCTTGGTTTTATATTAAAAATATAAATGTAGATAAAAGTAGTGATGTAGATGCTATTATTAATTTTAACCCTTTAACATTTAATAAAACTTTAAATGGCGCTCTTAATTTCTTTGAAAGTTATGAAGAATATGAAAAATGTGCACATATTTATAAAATTAAAGAAATATTAAAAGAATTTGCAGAATAATTAGGTTACCCAAAAACCCATTCGTACATTTGAAATACAGGTTTTGGGAAAAAAAGAGAATAGAAAATAAAGGTTTAAAAAAGGGGGATAAGATTATTCCTAATAATAAATAACACATATGAGAAATAGAGAAAGTATTAATAGAAAACTAGAAACGTTGGATCATGTTTTAATAAATTTACAAAGGATTATAAATACTAACGAACCAGTTCAAACCTATAAAAAAGGGATTGAAAAAGGTCAAAATATTGTAGAAGATATTAGATCTATGATTGAAAGAGAACCAATGGTTAATGAATAGATTTAATCAACTAATAAACGCTTTTGGAAACATGCCTGCTATATATGAGGGAATTAAAAACCGAATATTTGTAAAGGAGGATGTTGAACAAATAGCTGCTATTAGATGGTCGATTTGCCAACAATGTACTTACCTAGATAAAAAAGGAAGGAAATGTACCATACCAGGTACCCAACCTTGTTGTTCTTTATGTGGTTGTTCTATGGCAAGTAAAACACGTTCTTTAATATCATCTTGTCCAGATGGAAAATGGGCAAGATTTATAGACGATAAAGAAACAGCAGACGAATTAATTAAAAATTTAAAATAAAAGTTATGAAATTATCAGCAGAAAAAATCCAAGCTAATTGGATTGAGTTTAACACTAACATCGAAACATATATTACTGGAGATCGTAAACAAAAATTACTTGATTTCTATCAAAAGTATGAAGATCGTATTATTCTAATGCCAGCGGCACATAAGAAAGAATACCATTCAGCATTTCCAGGTGGATATGTAGATCATGTTAATAGAGTAGTAAAAGCAGCTTTATCTATGTCCGCTGTATGGGAAGGATTTGGTTGTGATATGACTACATTTACTCAAGAAGAATTGGTATTTTCAGCGATTAATCATGATTTAGGTAAAATGGGATCTGATACTGAAGAAGCATATGTGCCTCAAACAGATAATTGGAGACGTGATAAATTAGGTGAAGATTATATGTTTAATAAAGCATTACCCTTTGCAGCCGTTCCAGATCGTGGATTATTTCTACTTCAACAACATGATATCAAATATACATTTAATGAAATGATTACTATCCAGACACATGATGGTTTATATGATTCAGCAAATGAAAAATATTTAAAAGCATTCATGCCTGAACAGAAACCTCGCACATCACTTCCATTTATTTTACATCAAGCTGACATGATGGCGGCACGTATTGAATTTGAAATTGAATGGCTCCCAAAATTTTCTAAGAATAGCGTGGCTACGTCAAAGAAGAATTATACATTGGGTAATAATAAAAAAACCAATACCCAATCCAAAGCACTTAGTTCTATAAAAAGTTCGGGATTAAAGAATATGTTAGATAATTTATGATATTAACTTTTACAATTATATTAGGAATTTTGGTCGTTATCTTAGGATATACGACCTTTAACCTTTTACGAAAAAATGAAAAAGCAGAAGATATATTAGTTTCACATCAAGAATTTATTAATAAAATAGATGAACATATTACTTTTTCAAATCAAAAATTAAAAGAAATTGACACCAGAGGTGCCTTTAAAAGTGATGATGAAATAGGATGGTTTTTTAATGAAATAAAAATAATCCAAAATGATTTATCCCAATTTAAAAAAAATAATAATTAATGGCCGAAGTCAGAAAAAGAAGAAAAAAAAGTAAAAATTACTTTACTCAAGATACAGAAGATGCTATAGTATTATATAATAATACTAAATGTTCCGAAATTAGATCTAAAATATATGAACGTGAAATACATTTCGCGTTTTTTAAGCTTACACAAAATATTATTCATACTTTTAAATTTTATCATACTGATGTTGAAAATTTAGAACACCTTCAACATGAAATAATTACCTTTTTATTATCTAAAATACACTTATTTGACCCAGGTAGAGGTGCTAAAGCATATTCTTATTTTGGTACTATAGTCAAACGTTGGTTAATATTATACAATACTAAAAATTATAATAAAAAAATAAAAAAGGTAGATGTTGATATACTTACAGGAGAAAATTCTACTCACACTTATTCTCAAGGAGATGAAAAAATTAAAAGTGATTTAGATAGATATGTTGATATATTTGTGGATCATGTCTCAGAAAATATATATGAATTATTTCCAAAGAAAAATGATGCACAAATAGCCGATGCTATTTTAGAATTATTTCGTAAAAGAGAAACATTAGAAGTATTTAATAAAAAGGCACTTTATATCTATATTCGTGAAATGGTAGATGTTAAGACTCCTAAAATTACTAAAATTGCTGATAAACTTTATGATATATTTAAACAACAATATATATTTTTCTTAGAAAATGGTTACGCCCGATTTTAAATCCTATTTATATTCATATTTATAACAAAATTATATTATGGGATCATTAGATAGTGTTGTATTCGGGAAGAAAAAATTCTCTAATATCTTAGAAGAGATATACAACAATCAAAAGAAAAAAGAAAAACAAATATCAGGTTTAATATCTGAGCTTAAACCATTAATTAATGATATTGGTGATGCAACTTTAATTGTACCACTTATTAAAGAATACATGGATATTGGCGTTCGTAACGATGAACAATTAATTAAAATGGCTACTATAGTACAGCGTGCGCTTAATAATAGTTCTAGCGAAGATGCGTTAGGTATAACAGAAGAAGAAAAAACACAATTGATGGAAGAGTTAGATAAGCTTAATACAAATTTCGAAGAAAAAAAAGATGGCAAATAAATATGGCTTTTCTAGTATAAATCAACAGTTAAATGTTAGTAGTCTACCTGATTCTAATCTAAAAAATCAAGTAGAATTACTTTCTCAGAATGTGATATCTGCAAGGGTTACTGATATTATCCTTGATAGTAAATATCCCAATTTTTTTGAATTAGGGGGTTGGAATGCTGTAGGTACTATATTTTTTGAATCTGTTGGTGGGGCACCTTTAAATTCTAATTATAATAATATAGCTTTACCTTTATTACCTTATTTAAAAAATTATCCTTTAGTAAATGAATTAGTACTCCTATTCCAACTTCCAGATACAAATATAGGATCTAACAATAATACTAAAAAATATTACTATTTAAACCCAATTGCAATTTGGAATAACCAACATATGAATGGTTATCCTAATTTATTAAAAAAATCCCAAACTCAATCCACACAAAATAAATCATATCAAGAAATGTCTGATGGTCAAACTTCCAAATCTACTGATGAAGAAGTTGATTATGATTTTAATTCACCTCTAGTTGGAGGTACCTTTTCAGAAAGAAGTAATATTCATCCTCTTTTATCTTATGCTGGGGATATAATAATGGAAGGTAGATGGGGTAATTCTATTAGATTTGGTAGTACTGTAAAAAAAGATAGCAATAATTGGTCAGGTAATGGAGAAAATGGTAATCCTATTACTATTGTTAGGAATGGTCAATCCCCAGAGTCAAGTGATGAAGGATGGATTCCTGTGGTTGAAGATATAAATAAAGATTTAAGTTCTATATATTTAACTTCCAATCAGACAATACCTTTAAATACAAACATAACTTCAAATCCCACATTATCTACCCCACCAGAAGCTATTACAGCATATAAAGGTAGTCAAGTAATGATTAATTCTGATAGATTAGTGTTTAATTCTAAGGCAGATAGTATTATATTTAATTCACAAAAAACAATATCCCTTACTTCTATTCAATCTGTAGGTTTATATTCCCAAGATGGAGATGTAACCCTACAATCAGGTAAAGGAAATGTAAGATTAGGAGATGTTAATGCTAATCAATCTGTTGTATTAGGTGATAATTTTATGAAAGATTTTTCGGATCTAATAAAAAAACTCCAAACATTATGTTCAACACTTTCAAAAGAACCTAAAATATATATTAGTGGCCCCGCAGCTACCTCTGCTCAAAATCAAATTTCACAAATGTTAAATAACATTAATAATTATACTTCTAAAATTGTAAAAACATTATAAAATGGATTTAATATCATTAGCAACAGATTTCTTAAAAACACCAAAAGGTAAATTACTTTTAGGTGAAGAAATAAATATTGCTGGGATAACTTCAAGAATTCAAGAATTATCTACAACTTATAACATTGATTTAGAAGAATTAGCAGTATCAACATTAGAAGAAAAAACTGATGCCTTAACTCAATCCAAAAAAGTAGATAAAACTTTAACGGCTAAAGAAAGAATTAAAGCAAAATCATCACAAGTTAGTGAAGATAAAAAAAATATAGTTAATAAAGTTAAAGAAGAAATACAATTACTATTAACAAAATTAAAAAGTCAAATTCCAAAACTTGAAACCTATACAATAACAGGAAGATTATTTGACCAACAAACGGGTAATGTATTAAAAGGAGCATCTGTAACTTTAGGGGTAAATACCGATATATCACCTACACCAGATGTAAATTTACCTGTAGATTCTAACTTAATAAGTAATTTACCTGACTTAGATTTCCCTGATTTAGTCTATATTCCCATACCATTATATAAAACAAAAACAGATAAAAAAGGAGAATTTAGTTTAGAAATTAAGGTACCTATTATACCACAAAATCAAAAAACCCCACTTAATCTTGGAGTATTATATTCAAAAGGTAAATATGTTCCATCTGGAGCACCTATAATAAATGGTGATAAAACAATTAAAACAAATTTATCGGCTTCTAGTTTAATAAATATTGACAAAGCGGCAGAAGCAGTATCACAAGAATTTAATGATAAAATTGATACAGCTCAACAATTTATTGAAAATTTAGGTTTAACCCTCCCCAATAAATTAATCTCAGTTAGAAAATTTAGTATAGCTAAATTAGTAAATGTTATTAAGTCAAAATTAATCCCATTGGCCGTTGGTATATTATTAGCCTTTGGAATATCCAAATTATCACAAGCTAATAGAAAAACATGTCCTACCCCTGAAGAATTAGCTGAATTAATTAGAAGAAGAAATAGAATAGTTAGACAACTTAATCAAATGTATGCTACTATTGTTATTAATTCTGCTTTAGCAGTTGCCTTTTTAGCATTATCCAAATCATTAAAGGGAATAAGATTATCACTGGATGCTATACCTGCACCCCAAGCTGTAGGTGTACCCCCAGCTAAGGATTTTGGTGGTTTAATATTTGCTCAACCATACTCTTTTACAGCTAAACTACAACACATTAATGATGAGTTAGAAAAACTAGAAGAACAATTTGATGGTATGAATAGAGCAACTTTAGTTGCTTTAGTAATATTAATAGCTGGAACTGCTACGTGTGTTCTTTTATTACAAGGTATTGATAATTTATCACAAGAATGTGCTGAAGAATCTAATATTAGTAACAATGTAGAATTAGAATTAATTAACCAGGAATTATTAGATTTATCTGCAGAGCAAGAAGAAGATGGTAATCCTGTTATAAAAAATATTAATGGTTTTACTATGGCTGTAGTAACAGATGATAAAAATCCAGTAGGAAGTTTAAAAAGAAGATATGCTATTGCTAAAAACAATCAAGGGGTTGTTCAATTAAAAGGTGAACCTTCATTTAGTGCAAGTGATCAAATACTAATCGATGAACTTGTATTTTATATACAACAAAACGATTTAAAAGCATTCTAGTTTAATATTTATAATAAATCAACATAATATGAAATTAAGTCAATTAAAAACTATTGTAAAAGAGGCCGTAAAAGAGGCAATACAAGAGGAGATGAAAGACATTCTTATAGAAGCAGTTCGTGCTCCTAAATCTGTAGTATATGAAAATAACACAACTACACCAACCTCAGTAAACTCTGTAACACAACAAAAAATGCCAGAAGATAAAAGAATGGCAATGAAAGAAAACATTCAGAATGTTTTAGGTGGTATGATGCCTGGGGCAAATGGAACCTTATCAGCAACAACATCAAATTTACCACTCCAAATGGGAAGTGGAGATACAACATCCCCAAATGGTAGTTTACCACAAGGAAATGTTAGTATGGATCAAATAATGGGTTTAATGAATAGTAAAGGATAATTATGGCATTTGGAGCAAGACAAATATACCCTAATGATTTACGACCTAGTGTCGGTATTGGTGTTGATTTACCATTTAGTGGACCTACTGCTTTTACTCCAAATTACCAAACTAAAGATGCTATAAAAAATAATTTAATTAATTATTTATTAACAAACCCGGGTGAAAGGATAGAAAATCCCCAATTTGGTGCTGGTTTAAGGATTTACATATTTTCTCAAATATCAAGTGGTAATCTTGAGTATATTCAAGAAGATTTACAAGAAAAGATAAAAAAGAACTTTCCAGAAATTAATCTTGATTCTGTAGAGGTATTACAAAATGTAAACTCAAATACAATACAAGTAAATATAAACTATAGCATACCTAATACAGGAATAAATGATACTTTAGAATTAAATTTTAACTAATGGCCTTACAGAATAAAGACATAACATATATTAATAAGGATTTTAACGATATTAGATCTCAACTTATTAATTTCTCACAAACGTATTTTCCTAATACTTATACAGATTTTAGTCCTGCTTCACCTGGAATGATGTTTATAGAACAAGCATCATATGTTTCAGATGTATTATCTTTCTATTTAGATAATCAAATTCAAGAAACATATTTACAATATGCAAGACAATTTGATAATTTATATGATCTTGCTTATATGTTTAGTTATAAACCTAAAGTAACAGGTTTGGCGGTTGTAGATGTTGATGTATTTCAACAAATCCCTTCTAAAGTAGAAGGATCAAAAACAGTTCCCGATTTTAATTATGCTTTAGAAGTACCCGAAAATACATCAGTTTCATCCCAAAATGGATCCCAGTTTACAATACAGGAATCAATTGATTTTTCAGTTTCTTCTTCAATAGATCCTACAATAATTACAATTTCTCAAATATCTTTAGGAGAACCAACTTATTATCTCCTGAAAAAGACACGAAAAGCAGTTTCAGGTACTATAATTTCTTCAACTTTTTCTTTAGGTAGTTATGTTGAATATCCAACTATAGAACTTAATGTATCTAATATATCCAATATAATTGATATAATAGATTCTGATGGTAATCAATATTATGAAGTAGATTACTTGGCTCAAGATTTAGTTTATGATAGTATTAAAAATACTAATATAAATGATCCTAATAATTATACAGATACTGATACACCCTATATATTAAAAACCAAATCAGTAAATAGAAGATTTGTAACTAGATTTTTAAATGAAAACACTTTACAAATCCAATTTGGATCCGGAAAACCTCTTCAAAATGATGAAGAAATTACCCCAAATCCCGATAATGTAGGTTTAGGTTTACCTTTTGAACAGAATAAATTAACAACAGCTTATAGTCCAACCAATTTTATATTTACAAATACTTATGGTATTGCACCTTCTAATACAACTTTAACCGTAAGATATTTAACGGGAGGAGGGGTTATTTCTAATATAGATGCAAATACTCTAAACACAATAGATTCTACAGCTATTAAATTTTTAAACCCAAGTTTAAATAATTCTTCTACCGCAGATTTTGTTTTTAATTCTTTAGCAACAAACAACCCTATAGCAGCTAGTGGAGGAGGTGGTGGGGACACAATAGAAGAAATTAGACAAAATTCATTGTCTAATTTTAATACTCAACAAAGAAATGTAACTGCTGATGATTATTTAATTAGAGCTTTAAGTATGCCTTCTAAATATGGTGTAATATCAAAAGCATTTACCACAAAGGCATCAATAAAAGACCCAGATACTATTTTAGATTTATATATCTTAACACAAGATATTAATGGTAATTTAGCAAAATCTTCTGATGCTATGAAAAGTAATCTAAAAACCTATATTAATCAATATAGAATGATAGGAGATTCAGTTAATATTAAAGATGCATTTATAGTTAATATAGGTTGTGATTTTGATATTATAACTTTACCTAATTATAATAATAATGAAGTATTAACACAATGTATAGGAGTAGTACAAAACTATTTTCTAACTCGTAAATGGCAAATAAACCAACCAATTATATTAAGAGAATTAACTATTTTATTAGATGCAGTACCAGGAATACAAACAGTTGCTAATATACAAATAATAAATAAAGCAGGAACTAATAGTAATTATTCAGAATATGCCTATAGTATTTCTGGAGCTACACAAGGGGGAGTAATTTTTCCTTCATTAGACCCTAGTATATTTGAAATTAAATTTCCTAATGATGATATAAAAGGAAGAATAGTATCTTTAGGTACAGGAACTTTTAGTTATGGAGGATATTAAAAAATAAAAAATGGCAGTATATAAATTATTTCCCTTACAAGACGCATCAATATATGCATTTTATCCCTTTATGAATACAGGGATAGACCCTATAATAGAAGTGGGTAACTTAAATGTTAATATAAACCCAGTCCCTCAAGTATTTAGATATCTAATAGAATTTGATCAAAATCAAATTAATAGTGTTATACAAAATACAGTTGGAAGTGGTATTCCTTTTTCAAGTATTTTAAAAGCATATGTAGCTAATGCTCAAGGTGTTATATTTGATACTGAAATGGAAATATACCCCGTTTCTGGTTCTTGGAATAATGGTAGTGGTACATATTTAGATTCACCTTTTACTACAAATGGTGTTAGTTGGAAAGCTCAGAACTTCTCAGGATCTTCATCTTCAGGAGCAAAATATTGGGATATAGATATTCCTGCATTATCAACTTTTGTTACTGCATCTTGGCAAACAGGTACATCAGGTGGTGGAACATGGTTTACAGGTTCTACAGACCCAAATAACCCTAATATTGAAATTACTCAATCCTTTAAATTAAGATCAGATAAAGATTTAAAAGCAGATGTTTCAGACATAGTAAATGTTTGGTATTCAAGTTCTAATAATATTGGAGGATTTACAGACATACAAAATAATGGTTTTATAGTAAAATGGGAAGATTCAATAGAATTTAACTCAGCGGATGCAATTCAACCTATAATGCAATTCTATTCAGTTGATACAAATACTATTTATCCACCAGTACTAGAAATTCAATGGGATGATTCTAGTTTTGAAACAGGTTCACTCCCTCCCTTAACAACTGCAGACATTTTTGTAGCTTTAGATAATAACCCAGGAGTGTTTTATAGTGAAAGTATTAATAGGTTTAGGCTAAATTGTAGACCTGATTACCCCGTAAGGATATTCCAAACTTCTTCTATAGATACCGTAAATCATTATTTACCAAATGGTTCATTATGGGCCATTAAAGATTTAGATACTAATGAATTTGTAATTCAATTTGATAGTAATTATACTAAAATCAGTTGTGATTCTGTAGGTAATTATTTCGATGTATATATGACAGGTTTACAACCAGAAAGATATTATAAAATCTTAATCCAAACAACAATAAGTGGAAGTACATTAGTTAAAGATGATAATTATTATTTTAAAATAGTTAATGGATAATGGCAGAAGAAACTTTAGATCTTAGGAAAGAAATATTCAACAAAGCCCAATATATTAAAACTATAAATACTAGTTTTGATGAATTTGGTAATACTTCTCTTACTGAAGATTTAATTGTTCAACCAACTGTTGAAGAATTCTTTGGATTATACAATTCTCTTTTTTATGATATACAAGCCCTAGGTGAAACTAATTCACATCAATATTTAGTTCAAACTAGTGGTGAATATATTAATTTTGATGATATAAGTGCTGAGGTACAAGCGCTACAAGCAGAAATAGCTCAACTACGAGAAGATTTACTTAAAGCCCAAATGGATTTAATATCTGCTCAAGTTGCCCAATCAGGAAATGAAGAAAGTAATACAATAATGGCAGCCGCAACTAAAGAAATACAAGAAGCAAATGCTCAATTAGTAAATACAAATACAACACTATCAGAAAATACACAAACATCAACTGGTGGTACTAATACAGGAACATCAAGTAATTATTAAGTATTTAGAAAAAATAAGAGTAAAAATCTATGATATTAGAACCAACAATAACACCTATAATCCCAGATACATTTGAGTATCAAACTTATTCTAATTCTGATGAAAACTTAATTGTTCAATCTGAATTAGATACAGTTTTTTCCTCCTCTACTGATTATATAGAATATTATATATATGATCAAAATAAAGATTTAATATATCCTAGTCAAACAGTTCCTTTACTTGAATATGATGTAAGAAAAGGAGATG
>Ga0206123_10003472_pt1 | contig 12991 bp, 11 predicted proteins | sample Helgoland_Spring_2_FD_160086 | JGI IMG/M metagenome (GOLD analysis project Ga0206123, IMG submission 160086) | Pelagic subsurface seawater microbial communities from Kabeltonne, Helgoland, North Sea - Helgoland_Spring_Bloom_20160316_1 | ecosystem: Environmental > Aquatic > Marine > Epipelagic ... | reverse complement strand
ACTTTCCATACATTTATTAGCCATATCTGTTGCTTTCTTGATATCAGAAGCAGTCATAAAACCTGTACGACCATCTCTCCAATCTCCAGCACTCTCATGCCCGTTATCTGAAGCGATATTATACCACATATGTGCTATTATATTATCCTTGAGGACGCCTTCACCTAGTTCGTACATAATACCAAGCATGCCTTGCGCATAAACATAACCTTGTTCAGAAGATAATCGCCACCACTTTACGGCTTCAGCTTTATCTTTAAGAACGCCATAACCATTGCTGTACATAAATCCAAGACTGTATTGGCTAATTGCATAGCCTTGTTCAGCAGACAGTCTATACCATTTTACTGCTTCTGCGTAGTCTTTAGGGACACCATTACCGTATTCGTACAAAATTCCAAGATTGTATTGCGCAAACGCATAGCCTTGTTCCGCTATGGGCTTCCACTCTTTTAGTGCTGAAGCGTAATCACCATCATTATAGGCTTCATAGCCCTTATCAATTTCTTGAGCAGACATATGTGTGCCGAGCAAAACAAACAGAATACACACCAAAAGTTTCTTCATTAAGTTCATACCTCACTTTTCTGACATTTACTTATGGTTAGGCTAGTGTATCATTTTTAGATCTGCAACTTTTATGAGACTAGAAACATGCGCAAATTGCCCAAATTATCTTCGCGTCACACAGATCATCGCAGTTACCCTCCAGGCATTGCCTATATGGATGGGCAGTACTTACCTATCCATGAAGCGAAATTGTCCGTTTTGGATAATGGGTTTCTTCATTCAGACGCGACTTATGACGTTGCCCATGTATGGGGCGGCGCATTTTTCAGGCTAGGTGATCATTTAGATCGATTTTCACGTGGAATGGACACTTTGCATATGTCAATTCCCTACAACAAAGTGCAAATTATGGAAATTCTTCATAATTGCGTGGCTTTGTCCAAGCTCAAAAACGCATATGTTGAGTTCATCTGCACAAGAGGAATGTCACCCAACTTCAGTCGAGATCCAAGAGATGCGGAAAATCGCTTCATAGCTTTTGCCATTCCGTTCGGTTCAGTGGCCAACAAAGAACAGTTATACTTTGGTTTGCATCTGGCGATCACGGATGTCGTTCGCATTCCGCCAAGCTCTGTTGATCCTACCGTCAAGAATTACCATTGGTTGGACATGGTGAAAGGGCTTTATGCTGCCTACGAAAAAGGAGCGGACACAGCCATTCTGATTGATGTCAACGGCAACGTGTCCGAAGGGCCGGGCTTCAATATTTTCTCGATCAACAATGGTGTCGTTTCAACGCCCGACGCAAGTGTCTTGTTGGGAATTACACGGCAAACTATTTTTGACATTTGCGAAAAATTGGAAGTTAGATGGCATGCACAAGACATTACTGTCGACAAGCTTAAAACTGCTGACGAGGTCTTCATAACCTCGACTGCCGGGGGCGTCATGCCTGTTACAAGAATAGACGATCAACCAATTGCTTTCGGCAATATCGGGCCTTTGTCGAAACGGATAATGGATGCCTATTGGCAGATGCACAATGAAGGCAAACATTGTGATCCAGTCAAATATTAAGCAAGAACAAAATTCTAAACATGGTAATGAAGAAGAAACGGTGTCGACTGAAATGCTAGATAAGGCATGAAAGCCGCTGAGAATGGATACAACAGTCCAGCTTACCAGAATGCACTCAAGGCTCTAGATAACGGAGCAAAGAGAGCGTTTATGTATTTAGATGCTGATTAAGGGGCTAAACTTAAGATAAACTTATTTAGGTCATTAGATTGCGAGTGGTACTTTTTTCATCTTATTTATGTTTGTCGAGTTCTTTTACTAATTCAGGCATAGAGACAAGTTCATCTTGGTCATCACCTGATGAATGAACAACAACCCAGATACATTCAGCATTACTTTGATTGAAAGGGGCATGGGGAACGTTTTCTGGGATAAATATTTGTTCTCCTTTTTTAACTAGAGTTTGATTTTCTAATTTATCTCCATGAAATAAAGTACACTCGCCCTCTAATAAATATGCAATTGTTTCAATGTCTTTATGAATATGGGGTAGTGAGTGAACCCCAGGAGGCATTGGCAATACATTCATGCACACCTTCTCAGAACCTGCTGTTTTTCTTGATACGCCTGAGCTGTATGTAACACCTTGCCCACCAAAATATGTTGTTCCAGGCTTTACTATCATAACTTTCTTCTTTGCCATTTCTCTCTCCTAGCCGTTCTAACATTTACTTATGATCAGGCTAGTGTATCGTATTGAGATTATCAACATTAAGGAATATCTTATGAAAAAAATATCTTTGTGCATTATGCTCTACATTGCTTCAACCAGCGCTGTATCTGCTGAAGCTGAGAACCCATCATTTTGGTCATGGGTAAAAGATAAAGCCAATGAGATATCTTCCACTGCCACAGAGAAAGCTTCAGATGCATCAAGCTATATTAGTAAAAGTTATTATGAAGCTGTTGATGGTTCAGTAGCTTGGACAAAAGAAACGTATAACGACTTCAGTACAGATTACCCAGAGATAGCGACAAATATTGAAAGCTTCGCTTCATCAACCTCAGAATATAGCAACTATGCATATGAAAAAACAAAAGATGGTGCTTTAGTTGCATATGAAGTTACTGCAGATGGCACAAAGACTGCCGTTGATTGGACAAGTAAAAAAATAAGTAAAGTGCCTGAGATAACAGCATGTGATATTGCTAATTATGATTTTGCTGGTGGTGTCGCAGTTGGCACTCTGACTACTGCTATGGCTGCTGGAACGACGACTACAACAACAGCTGCAACTCTTCTAGCAGTCACACCTTCAGCACTAGTTCCTGTGTTTACATCAATTTCTGTTGTTGCTGTTCCAGCTATAGCTGTAGGTGTAACGGCTACTGCATTGGCAGGAGCAACAGTCTACGCAACTTCAAAAGGTGTTTGTTACTATCAGTCAAAAAAAGATGGTAATGTAGAAGAAGTTAAAAGTACAAAGTAACATCATAGTAGACATAAAAGAGTCCATAGGCATCACCATAGAGCCAGCTGAGCTTAACTCTACGTAGTCCAGATAAACACCTACAACAGCATTAGAACCAACTTCTTATGCTTTTTCTTTAAAACCTAAAAAGAACTCCAATTAAAAGTAGGTGAAGTCATTGTCATTTGTTTTATACAGCCACCACAAGCACTTGTAGGATCTTCAAATAATATTTGTCCAGAATCAGTAACTAGAAATTGTATATTAAGACCAGCAGTATCTGGATTAATATTGATACTGCTTATTAATTCTTGCTGTACGTAATAATATTTACGTGAGTGCCCACTAATTAACTGAGGCGGAACTGAACCTGATACAATGTCACTTGTTGATATCGTTTCATCAGAATTTAATACAATAGTTTCTGTTGAGACTGCTGGTCCAGTACCCAGTGACATTGTAGATGCAAAATAATTGTGAGATGGAGCCGAGCCAATGACTTGTGCATTTGTTGATGAAAAAAGATTATCAAATGAGGAAGCGCACTCAACATTACCATCATCAGCGACACCACTATTAGTATAGCAATGAACACCACTTGTTGTTGCTGATGATCCAGGCACATTGCTCACTACAGCTGTTCTATTACGGTCAAATTCATGTCTAAGTTGAAAGTTCCATTCGGTATCAATTAGAATGTAAGCATGCGTATATTCACCTTCATCAATAGAAACATTATCATTTAGCTGTATATCTGTATCAGCCGCAGTTATGTCTCCAGGTTGACCATTTGCACTTTCGAAAAGAATAGCACAATTCGTTTTATCAATAGAAGTTTTGGCACTATTAAATGTATCATTCTTACAGATTCCAGCTTCGTAGAATTTCAATCTTAAAAATGTTGGAGTAGCAGTACAACTCCTATCTCCACTTGAGTTTGGAGTTGGAATATCAGTTCCAGTTAATGCACTACACTCAGCTGCTTTGACTTCTGTTGCACTAAAAGCCTGAATAAAAATTATTGCACAGAAAAGAGAGGCTGTTTTAAATATATTTAGATTTTTCATGATTTAGTACCCACTCACTGTAACGCCAAGCTTGATGGCTTTTTTCATAATACGGTTTTCACGCTGTACAGGTCTGTAGAGCTTTTCTCTGATGGGTTCGAACTTGGATGACCAGTCTCCATCTTGTTTGATTTTGGCAGGCTGGTTTGCCCCACCCAATGGAACTGAGTAGTTAAGAGACGCAACACCATCTGTATCGCCTGAGCCACTCTTTTGCTGCGCTGCAACACGTAGTGTCAGGTTAGGCGCTATTTCTGCGTTTATACCTGCTTCATAATGTTTAGTCTCGTAACTCGCAGCATCTTTCCAGTTGCTTACTTTTCCGTAGAGGTTGGAAGAATAGAAGTAAGGGAGATTTGCTGTAAACTTAGCATCGTACCCATCAAGTGCAGTTTCTTGAATACCGTTGTACGTCAATGTCTTTGATACAGCCTGATATGCATTCGCTCTAAATTCAAAGATTGATGATAGGAGTTCTAATCCAGCACCTACACGTTCATGCTTTGACTGAAGCTCACGATCATAAAAGATGTTGTACCCAGTAATCACTGTATGAGCATCATTGATGTGACGCGCTCCAAAGCCTGTATTAACTGTCGTGCGGTTGTTAAAATTTACGGCTGATGTTTGGTTGAAGAAGAACCAGTTTCCAGTTTCCTTTAATCGGTATACTGTCATGGCTTCTGTTTTAGTATCAGACTTATTCTTATCTAACCCCATTGTGTCAGACCCAACAGAAAGCTCAAAGTGAGTGAAGTTTGATGTTGAGAGAACTTTGTCTTCAACTTTATCAAGCCCAGCGTTTGCAGCATCAACTGCGAGTGCATTCACTTCGCTCTCAACAGCGTCTTCACCCTCACCAATATTGAGCGCATTGCCTATATTTTTTACTACATTGGCAAAATAACCTGATTTAGCCACTTCCTGTGCACTCAAGGGCAAAGCGCTAAGCGCTAGTATCGTGCTTGTGAGAAGTAATTGTTTCATAAATTTCTTCCTCTATAACTTTCTTTCTTGCTTTGTGGTCCGTACAACTATCATCCATTCGTTGGCCCTTTACTCGGCAGCCACAAATGTTACCCATCGAATATCTTACATTCTCAGCCATGTACAGGTCAGCTTCATAGCTGCAATTGATACCACCTGTTCCATTGCCTTGATCGTTTGACCTGCCATTGTAAGCACTATTGCACTTGCGATAATTATGATCAACTGGCTTGGCGCGGTAACTCCAATGTTGGTTCATGATAGGGTGTTTTCGGACATGCCAGAACTTGCATCAACTAGTTTTATTTAATTTCGTTAACTTATAGCCATATAAAAGTAATTAAGAAATGTGATTAAATCTTTTTTATAAAACAAATAGCAGCGCCAAATGTTGTTAAAAATCCAGCTAAAGGCAGGATAGTTACAGCATATTTTTTTGGCATGTAATTTTCTTTGAATTCGATACCCTGAGCAGTAAATTCAAAATGCCACATTTCCCAATATTTACCCCTCATTCCTTCTACAAGCTCAAATCCATAAATAATTAAAACAATCCCAATCACTATTATCATAAGCTTCCAAAACTGACGAATATATAACGCTAATCTACTTGGCAACTTTTCATAAATTAAATTCAAAGCAATATGTTCATTATCTCTAGCTGTTAATGAAAGTGCTATAAACATTAACCAAATATTACTCAAAACAGTTAATAAATCCCCCCAAACTGGTGGATTAGCAAATACATATCTCATTACAACATTGTAGATTGTGAAACCAACCATCAAAGCCAGAAAAAGCGAACACATTGCTTCTAATATACTGTGCACTAAACGATCAAAACTATTTAATATTTTCAACATGGCGCTCAATCAACTCATCAACTGTGGAAGAAACATTGTCAGTTCTGGAATGACAATGATAAAAAATAGAAGCAGAAATAGCCCTACCAAATAAGGAATTAATGCAACAGCAACCTCTTCTAACCGAACTTTTGCTATTGTAGCAGAAGTAAAAAAGGCTACTCCTACTGGAGGTGTTACCGAACCAATCAAAAAGCCTACAATTACTACGACGGCAGCTTGAACCTCTGGGAATCCTGCTTTGGCCATAACATCTACTAAGACTGGGCCAACGATTATAATATTTACGGCTGAGTCCATCACTGTTCCAAGAAGGAAAATGAAAAGAATAAGTGCCAGTATGAAAAGTATCGGAGAACCCGTGAGGCTAAGCAACCAATTTTCAAGATCACTTATTGCCCCTAATGAAGTAAGCAACCAACTAAAAGGTCCCGATGCTGCAATGATAATGAAAACCATAGCTGAATTCCGAAATGCTCTACGAAACGCACCGGTGCATTCTGTCCATTTAATAGTTTTATAAACAAACACACCAGTAAATAGTGCAACCATTGCTGTGATGGCACCAGCCTCAACAACTGATGCAATGCCACCCATAACTGAGCCAACCAAAACCACAGGAATAAGTAAGGCAAATGAGGAACGGTATAATTCTTTACCTGCTCTTCGCACCGAAAATCGTTCGTCACTTCTTTCAAAATTATATTTTACCGCAAAGAAGTGGTTTATTAGCATTATTACAGCACCAATAAGTAGGCCTGGTACGATACCCGCTGCAAATAACGCTGCAACAGAAATTTCAGTGGCATTAGCAAGAACAATCATCATAATGCTAGGTGGAATAATACCGCCAATGGTAGAGCTTACGCCTGTAACGGCAGCCGAAAAAGCAGGAGGATATCCAGCTTTTTTCATTGCAGGCAAAACTAATGCACCAACTGTCGCTGTATCTGCAACAACAGAACCATTCATTCCTGCAAAAAACATACTTACTAGTACATTTACTTGAGCCAAACCACCACGCATTCTGCCAATCAACGCTCTACTCAATGCAACAAGGCGATCAGTAATAGTAGCACTTGTCATTAACTCACCAGTCAACATAAAAAAAGCAATCGCAGTTAATGGGACAGAGTCAATTGCGTTAAACATTTGACTAGGGATAAGTACAAGGGGAACTGCGTCAGTTACCAGAATATAAAAGAAAGGTATTAAGATTAAAGTAAATCCTATTGGGGCACCGCATAGGATTAGAAGCAGTAATAACACAAGTAGAAATATACTTACCATAATAACTCACATATATGAAAATTAAATTGATGAAAAGATCATCTAGAACTGAATAATCGCCTAAATGATCTTTTCTAATTATCCTGGATGACTATTTACAGCGCACCAGCTTCTTCTAGCTGAGCAACAAAACTATCCATTCCTTGCTCCAAAAGTACTCGTCTAGCAACATCAGGCTCAAAGGTACCTTTTGCATCTAACCACGCACCAATCGCTCCAGCTCTCCATTGAGTTAATTCTGCTTCAGTTGGAACATACCATTCATTTGCAGATGCTTTGATGATATCCTCTCCATTTTTAATCCAAGCGTTATCTAACTCGTTTACTTTTTCTCCATAAGCGTCTGCAGCTTCATGTAGCCATTCACGCTGTTGATCAGACATTGCATTGTACTGATTTGCATCCATAGCTAAAATATTACCAGACCACATCCCACCAATTTCGGTGAAATACTTTGCAACTTCATGCAATTTAGCAACTTCTTGCCATGGGCTAGCAACATACTGGCCCTCAACTACACCTGACTGAAGACCTTGATATAATTGGCTCCAATCATATGGTGTCGGTACTGCACCCCAATTCTTTACAAGCATAAATTCAACAGGACTCTTCGTAGTCCGCCATTTCAGCCCTTTCATATCATCAGGAACTTTGACTGACTTAGTTGCATTTCCAAGCTGTCTAAATCCACCGCTTGAATATACTGAAAGGCAAATATGCCCAGCATTCTCAAGTGCCAACTTACATTGTCTTTCTGCCAGCCAATCATTTGATATGCGTTTTGCATCTTCGAGTGATTTAAAAATGAAAGGTAAATCAAAAATTGCTAACTCTGATCCAAAATTCCCATAGTTTGCTGTAGAGCTAGTCCACAATGCTATGAGACCTTGATTGGCCTGTTCACCGCATTTCTGCTCCGCACATAATGTTTTTTGATAGTAAGGTTCTATAGTAACCTCCCCACCAGATGCTTTTTCCATGGCTGGTATTAACGCTTGGTCTATAGCGTCACCAATAGGCATTCCCAGCCTACCTGTCGTTCCAAGTTTAAGTGTTAAGTCTGCAGCAGCAATCTGTGCAGAAAAAGTAGTTATAGACGCTATGACGAGCGCCTTGAAAATGTGTTTTGTACTCATGAATTAGATCCCTCATCAAATAAATTTCATAAATCCATCATTCATCGCATGTCTTGCCAAATAAAGAGACAGATGCTTAGAATGAAAAGGACAGATGGTTTTGCTGAAGACATTAGCTTTTACAGTCGATTAATATTTAATTGAAAAAAATACCACTGAGATGAAATCGCAGTTTATATAACAATTCAAGGAGATCCATTTGAGCTCAACTACACCAAGGTTTTTGAAACTTCCTGATGCTTCGAACCTAAGCCTGAGGGATCAAATCTGTGAAGTTATAAGCTCAGCTATAATCTCAAAATCATTAGCTCATGATCGGGCATTACCATCATGTCGAGATTTAGCAGACCAATTTGGGGTTTCCAGAAATACTGTATTTGCAGCATATAACAAATTGATTGACCTAGATTTTCTTGTTTCCCGAGATAGATCAGGCTATTTCATAAATCCACAAATGGCTAGCATTAACAACCTACAAAATGAACGTAGGGCTTCTAAAGACGAAATACCATGTATTGTAAATTTTCCACCAAATGAACTTAGTCCTGTGGTTAACCCGTTGGATTGGAATTCCTATCCTTATCCATTTATCTACAACCAAATCGATCCAGACCTTTTCCCAGTAGCTAGTTGGCGAGAATGCACAAGGCAGGCTTTGGGCAGAACAAAAACTCCAATCTGGGCCAGTGACTCAGTTGAAAGTGATAGTCCACAATTAATTCAGCAACTTCGACAGCGTTTACTAAATACAAGAAGTATATACGCAGAAGAAGATGAAATTCTAATAACCTTAGGATCGCAGAATGCTCTTTTTATCCTTGGTACTATTTTTTCTAAATTTGGGAAACCAATTGCTCTTGAAGACCCCGGATTCTTTGGTGCACGTAATGCTTTTCGTATGTCAGGAAGCAGACTTGTTGGTGTTCCGATAGATGGTGATGGAATTATACCTTCTAAAATTCCAAACGGCTGCCAATTAGTTTTCACAACTCCCAGCCATCAATTTCCAACAATGATTACTATGAGCCAATCTCGTAGAAAAGAATTATTAAAAGCAGCTGAGGAGAAAGAATTTCTTATCATTGAAGACGATTACGAAGCAGAGATGAATTATTTTTCACAATCTTCCCATTCAATGATGTCAATGGATACAAGTGGTAGGGTCATTTATGTTGGTAGTCTATCAAAAACACTTTCACCCGGCATTCGGTTAGGCTTTATTGTTGCACATAGAGATATTATTCGCGAAGCGAGAATTGCGCGAGGTGTAATGATGCGCCATCCCCCTACTATAGTGCAAGAAATTGTTGCGCTATTTTTTCAACTTGGTCATTATGATGCCCATCTAAATAATATTGAGAGGCGCTACCAAAAGCGCTGGCAAGCCATGGATATTGCTCTAGGTAAGCACCTAAATATGTTAAAACGTACAAAATCCAAAGGTGGCACCTCATTTTGGCTTACTGGCCCAGAAGGATTTGATGCATCAATCCTAGCCAATCGTTTAAGGGCTAAGGGCGTCTTAATTGATCGTGGTCAAGATTACTATTTAGATTATGATGAAAAGCGAAACTTTCGACTCGGGTTTGCATATGTGCCTGTTTCCAAGCTAGAAGATGGTGTTAAAATAATCGCAAATGAAGTTCAGGCACTGTTATGAGTGTAGAAAACTACTTTAATCGCATCTGTCCCTTCGAAATGCAGCACCTGTCTCTATCCAAGTTCCCAAAATCTCAGCTATTTTGGTTTTATAACTTCTTTACTGAAAACCAAAACTAGGGAATTGACCACTTGACTGACCGTATTGAAGCTAATCCAAATATACATCCTTTCCAATTTGTAGTTTCTGAAGACAACTTGAGAAATATAATGCTCCGTGTTGCAGATTTTCCGTGGCATGAAATGCCCGATGATGGAGGATGGGATTATGGTACTAATCTTGATTACCTCAAGGGACTTTGCGCGTATTGGGTTGATGACTTTGACTGGACCACACAAGAGGCTAGAATTAATTCTTTTGCTAATTTTAAGGCAATGGTTGATGGAATTGATATGCATTTCATCTATGAAAGAGGAAGTGGTGAAAACCCAACGCCTCTTTTAATTAGTCATGGCTGGCCTGGTTCCGTAACTGAGTTTTATGATCTAATCGAACCACTTGCTCACCCTGAAAAATTTGGCGGCAATGTGGATGACGCATTTACCGTAATTGTGCCATCACTTCCAGGTTTTGGATTTTCTGGCAGGCCATCACGGCCTTATGGGCCTCGTAAGATGGCTAAGGTGCTAAACTCATTAATGACAGATATTTTGGGATTCGATAGTTACCTCGCACAAGGTGGAGACTGGGGTGGAGCAATCTGTTCTTGGTTAGGCTTTGATCATGCATCAGCATGCACAGGCATACACATTAATGTATTAACAATGCGTCATCCTGATGGGCCTCAGACAGCTGAAGAAAAAGCTTGGGAAGCGCAGTTTGATGATGACCAAATTATGCAGAATGGTTATCGCACACAGCAGGCGACACGCCCACAAACATTAAGCTATGCAATGATGGATAGTCCTGTTGGACTTGCAGCATGGTTGATTGAAAAGTTTCATGACTGGGCAGATGTTAAGCCAGGTTGTATTGAAAGTGCCTTTTCAAAAGATGAATTACTTACAAATATCATGATCTATATCACCACACGGACATTCAATTCAGCGTCTTGGATTTACTATGGTCGACGTGAAGAAGGAGGAAGAATTTTATCAGAAGAAGGGCATAGAGTCGAAGTACCTACAGGTTGTGCGGTATTTCCAGCAGAAATGCTAAATTGGCCTCCTCGATCATATGCAGAGAGAATTTACAACATTCAACACTGGACTGAAATGCCACGTGGCGGCCATTTTGCAGCGATGGAAGAGCCTCAAATGCTGTTGAATGATATACGTATATTTGCCCGAACCCTACGCAATAAAGGCCCTGCACACTCATCAAAAAAAATTGAAAAACATTTATAATCAACGGAGAAAACATGACACTTACGCATGCTGAATATAAAACTATTGCAAAAAATATCCGCCCAAATGGACAAGCTTTTATTGATGGTAAATTTTGCGATGCCGCTGATGGTACAAAATTTGAGACTACCAATCCAGCGACGGGTCAAATTTTAGCAAATGTAGCCCATTGTAAATCTACAGATGTTGATCGTGCAGTTGTTGCTGCACGTCGTGTCTTTAATGCTGGCACTTGGAGCCGTGCAGAACCTGAGGAACGTAAAGAAGTACTATTAAAAGTTGCAGCTTTAGTCCGAGAACATACTCACGAACTGGCAGTACTTGAAAGCTTGGATACTGGTAAAACAATAAATGATTGTATGGACGAAATCGGTGGTGAGGTTGTAAATTTCTTTCAATGGTATGCAGAATTAGCAGATAAAAGCTTTGGTAAGATTGCCCCTACTGGCCCCAGTGCATTAGCATTGATTGTTAAAGAACCTGCGGGTGTAGCGGGAGCCGTTTTACCTTGGAATTTTCCTCTCGTCATGGCGGCTTGGAAAATAGCTCCGTCACTTGCTGTAGGTTGTTCCGCTGTCATAAAGCCAGCTGAACAAACACCTTTAAGCACAATTAGATTAGCTGAACTTATGCAACAGGCAGGTGTGCCTGATGGAGTTATCAACATCGTGCCCGGATATGGTGAAACCGCGGGTAAGGCTATTGGTATGCATAATGATATAGACACTGTCTCTTTCACTGGTTCCAGTGAAGTTGGACGAATGTTTATGCGTTACTCTGGTGATAGTAATTTAAAAGGTGTAGGTTTAGAAATGGGTGGGAAAAGTCCATTCATCGTACTTGAGGACGCCATATTAGATGATGAGCTTATCGAGCATGCTGCTATGTCTGCATTTTGGAATGGTGGGCAGAATTGCTCTGCCAATATGCGTCAATTGATTGCTGCACCGCTTGTCGAAGAGTTTACTGGTCGTATTATTGATCGAGTAAAGGCTTTCAAACTTGGTGATCCGTTGGACCCTTCAACTGATATTGGGTCAATGATTACGAAGGATCACAAAGAAATGGTAATGAGTTACATTCAATCCGGTATTGCAGAAGGTGCAGGAATGTTAATGGGTGGAGACAGCGATTTCCCAGGCCACTTCATCAAACCAACCGTCTTTGAAAATGTAACCCCTGAAATGAAAATTGCTAAAGAAGAAATTTTTGGTCCAGTACTGGGTATAATGTCAGTTAAAAATGCAGATGAGGCTCTAAAAATAGCAAGTGATACAGATTATGGATTACACGCTACTGTATTTACACAAAATATTGACCAAGCGATACATATGGCTCGTTCACTTCCATGTGGTACTGTTTCTGTTAATGGCTTCTCTGAAGGTGATATCAAAACGCCATTTGGTGGTTATAAACAATCTGGTTCACTTGCGCGTGACAATGGAACAGAGGCCATTGAGCAATATCTCCAAACAAAAACAATTTGGGTACAAACTAAGAATACTTAAATATGTACGGTGTTGTCAGACAAAGCCTAACACGTCTCAAAGTGCCACGATCACATAAATCTATGAAGCGCAGATTTGGAACCACTCCGTAAGAGCGGTTGTGCGTTTTTGCTTATAAGTCTGTCTGTTTTGAAG
>Ga0206123_10003465_pt1 | contig 13012 bp, 9 predicted proteins | sample Helgoland_Spring_2_FD_160086 | JGI IMG/M metagenome (GOLD analysis project Ga0206123, IMG submission 160086) | Pelagic subsurface seawater microbial communities from Kabeltonne, Helgoland, North Sea - Helgoland_Spring_Bloom_20160316_1 | ecosystem: Environmental > Aquatic > Marine > Epipelagic ... | reverse complement strand
GGCACTACATCAATTCAAATCTTATGGAGATATTAATAAATGGTATCATAATACAATGCCTATTCATACACGTAGCGATTTTGCTTTTACAGATGGAAACTTTAGTGCTGAAATACTAGGCGTGAATGCCTTGTTGGACGGAGATAGATTGAGAATATGGTATTCGGGTAATAACATATCAAGTATTGACACTATAGGAGGGGCAAATGATACTACTTACAATGTTCATTTTATAGGAAATGAATTACATGTTGATAGCGGCTATTGGGCTATGGGTACTTCTGAGTATGTTTTTGATAACATAAATTCCATCACTGAAAAGCATGAAACTGATTCAGCAATAAAGATAAAATACTATCAAAATAAAGGACTTGTTCGAACATATAATCCATCACCATCAGTAATTAATGTTTTTTCAGTTAGCGGACAATTACTTTACAGGAATACTTTTACTAATACCCACAGTTTTAATATTGATTATAATGGATTAATTCTAATAAATGTGGTTAATAGTAACGTTGTTCTTACTCAAAAGTATATTTCATCAAACTAAAAAATGAAAAGGCTAACTTTAATAATTATACTGTTTAGCACATTATTGGTTAAAAGCCAAACATACCCTTCTTATGGTCCTGAAATAGATGTGACTATTACTGGATTAACATTTGATGCCATGGAACCTTTTATTTCTCCTAATGGAAATACTTTATTTTTCAATAATCTGAATAGTGGCGATAGTACTAAGCTTTTTTATGCTACAAAAGTAAATGATTCAACCTTTAACTATGTTGACGAATTAAATGGCACAAACCAAGTTACACCACCATATCTAGATGGCGTTGCAGATATGGATTCATCAAATAGTTTTTACTGGACTTCTACAAGAAATTATGGTGCAGAGCTAGAAACCTTATTTCATGGCAAATATTCTAACGGAAATGTCACTAATATTGGACGAGTACATGGTAATTTTAACAAAAATATCCCTGGATGGTTAATAATGGATCATGGAATATCTTACAATGGAAGTTCTTTGGTTTTTAGCAATGCTAGATTTGCAACCAATCAATGCCAAGGTGGTGCATGTGAAACAGAAATGGGGATAGCTCAAAAAGTGAATGACTCAACATTTAATAAGCTTCCCAATTCGAGTGTCATTTTACAACACATTAACGATACCAACTATATATATTATGCCCCATGTATTAGTAGCGATAATTTAGAGCTGTATTACACCCGCTATGCAAAAGGAGATAGTGTAACTGTAAATACTACTTTTGAGATTTGTGTAGCTGTTAGAAATACACCAACAACTACTTTTTCTGTTCCTTTAGTGTTGTTTTCAGAAACTATTGCAAATTTAATTGAAGCACCAACGCTAACTACTGATAAAAGAATTATGTATTATCATAAAAAAATTACAGGTTCACATAAAATAGTAATGAGGTACAGAGAAAATTCTTTAACAATTAACCATCCTAATCAAACTAGTGTAAACTTTAACATCTACCCAAACCCTGCAAATGACCTGATAAATACTAGAATCTTAACAGACTACAATAATATTAACATTTCTGTGCTTTCATTATTTGGTGAATTACTTATATTTCAAAAGAATAAAACACAGATTAACATTAACACCCTACCCTCTGGGACTTATTTTATTAGAATAGAAATTGATAATAAAATTGAATTTCAGAAATTCGTTATAGTAAAATAAATTTGAGTACGAATTACTTCAACGTATATCTAACCCCAAAGAAGCCTCTTATTCCTTGAAAACCTGCATACACATAAGTAGGATCAAAAGTATAACCATTAGGGTTTTCTGGTGAATCTATATTTTTATCAAACGGATCGTTTGCTCTTAATATAGAATTACTTGGAGGGGTAAAATTTAACAAGTTCTTAACCCCTACATAAATTTCCCAATTCTTTTTAAAGGTTTTAGTAAGCTGTATGTTTTGAATACTGTACCAATCAGAATACTCAGCTCTAAAATCGTTTTCTACTAAAGGCAATTTCATTGGTCCATATAAGTTACCACTGTAATCAATTTTAATATTTGGTTTTTCAAACTTATAACTAACACTATACGTACCTGAAATATTCTCTGTTAACAGTTGTTCTTCTCTTTTTAAATTGCCGTTTACATCATTATTCATCTCATAAACATCAATAAACGTAGCACCAATTTTAATGTTTAAAGGAATCGCAAAATTCACACTTAAATCAAAACTTCCCCCTTGAGAAACTGCATAACCATCAATGTTCTCATAAATAATTTGTTGAGCATTGGTTTCATAATCTGGAGAAATTTTATTGGTAAAATAAGTATAGAAAATACTCGCATCAAAATTGATAAAACCAAATTTGGTATTGATAAAACGCTGGTAATTCAAGTTTGCATTGTATGATGTTTCAGGCGCTAAATCACCTACAACTATAACATCTCTTGCTCCAGTTGCTGCAGCATGGTCTTCGGTAAACAAATTAACCACTCTGTAACCAGTACCAGTACTTAAACGAAACGTATTATTATCATTTGGCGACCATTTATAATTAAACCGAGGGGTAAAAATATTTCCGTGCCTCGAATCATAATCATAACGAGCACCTAATAAAACTTTATGCTTTTCATTTAAAGAAATTCCATCTTGTACAAAGAAACCTGGCAAACTAGCTAAATCTGGTTCATTAATCGGATTTAAAGTATCTGCAGAAAACGTTGCGGGGGTATTATCATCATAATAATTAAAACGATAAGCTGTTCCAACTAATACATCATGTAAACCGACTGTTTTATCCCAATACAATTGAGAAAAAGCAATTTTTTGTTTTGCTAGATAAGGCGTATTCCCATAAACAGAGTTTTGATCGTGGTCTGAATAAGAAAAGCTCATCATAATTTTTTCTTTAACCGGTAATTGATACTTACCAATCACTTCATACCTACTGGTGTAAATCGATTCTCCATAAATACTATCTCCCCCTCTAAATTCTGGAGTCCATTGCATTTCCCCTCCCCACCTATCTTCATAAATATATCTAAAAGCCAAAGAAAACTGTCTATCCTCTTTTCGTTTAAAACTCCATTTGTTAAAAACTGAAACCCTATCCTGTAATGTTAAATCTGTAAAATTATCTACATTATTATCTATCGGATTAGAATAGTTGAAATAACTAATACCTAAAGAAGATGTTATCTTTTTTGATGGTTTAAACATCACTCCTAAATCTGTATTTACTTCACCCCAAGTTGTTCCAAAAACATCTAAACTTAATTTTGGTGTTTCTTCGGGCGATTTAGTAATTACATTAATCAATCCGCCTACAGCCTCGGAACCAAACAATGTAGATGCCGGGCCTTTTACCACTTCCATTTGCCCAATCATACTATTCGGAATTCCATTCAATCCATACACAGTAGAAAGTCCACCAACAATAGGCATTCCATCAATAGTTATCATTGTATAAGGACCTTCCATCCCATTAATATGTACATCTCCAGTATTACAAACACTACAATTTATTTGCGGGCGAACCCCATTTACAATTTGCAAAGCTTCAAACAATGCAGGTGTTGGATTCTTTTTAAAATATGCTGGTTTATACACCTTAATTGGTACAGCCGATTTCATAATTGAAATCTCCTTTAACGTTCCTGTAACTACAAATTCATCCAATTGCGATGAAGTTTTTTCCATAGTTGCATTAACAAAAGATGGCTTATTAGCTATTATAACTAAAGACTCTTTATAATTTTTAAAACCTACACTAGAAATTTGTAACGTATATTTTCCTGCAGGAACTCCATTTAAACTGTATTTCCCATCAACATCACTCGCCACACCATAAGAAGTGCCCAGCAATCCTACATTTGCGAAAGGAACAGGTTCACCTCTATCTGATTTGACTATTCCTTTTACAGCTCCATTTTGAGCCAATAAAAGGATAGGTGCAAACAATAATATTAATATACAATTTTTCATTTGCTCTATTTAGAATGATTATAAATAAGGACACAAATGTATGTGCTTCCTTAGCATTCTCACAATACCACAAATATGGTATTTTACAAATCTAACATTATTTTTAGACTAATCTAAAAATATATTTATATGAACAAATTTTATTTTTTAACTTCGCTTAAAATATAATTCATTATGAACTCTTTTACAGAAGAAAATTATTTAAAAGCTATTTTTAAATTAAGTAGTAAGAATACTGGTGGAGTTTCTACCAATTCTATTGCTGAAGCTTTAGATACGAAAGCTTCTTCTGTAACTGACATGGTTAAAAAATTATCAGAAAAAAAACTGGTTAACTACAAAAAATATCAAGGCGTAAACCTCTCTCAAAAAGGTCAAGATATTGCTGTCTCTATTATTAGAAATCATCGTTTATGGGAAGTTTTTTTAGTTGAAAAATTAAACTTTAAGTGGGATGAAGTACATGATTTAGCAGAAGATTTAGAACACATTAAATCAGAAAAACTAACTGAACAGCTAGATGCTTTTTTAGAATTTCCAAAATACGATCCGCATGGAGATCCAATTCCTGATAAAGATGGGAATATCAATCGGCATCAGGATATTACATTAGCCGATTTAAAATTAAATGAACAAGGCGTTGTTGTTGGTGTTAAAGAACACTCTAAAAGTTATTTAAATTATTTAGAAACCATCAATTTGGTATTAGGAACTGAAATAAAAGTAAACGAAATTGTTGATTTTGATAGGTCAATGAGTGTATCTGTCAATAAAAAAAACAATGTAAACATTTCCCATCAAGCGAGTAAAAACTTAATTATTAAAAAATTATGAATGAATTAATCGTATTTGTAGAAAATCTTGGAAGTCCAGTAGAACAAGCCTTATATGCAGCTCTATTTACTTGGGGACTTACTGCGCTTGGAGCAGCATTTGTATTCTTTTTTAAATCGGTAAATAGAGCTGTTTTTGATGGAATGTTAGGTTTTACTGGTGGTGTTATGGTGGCAGCCAGTTTCTGGTCATTATTAAGTCCTGCTATTGAAATGAGTAAAGGTGAAGGTTTTATAAAAGTAATTCCTGCTGCAGTAGGTTTTTTAGGTGGAGCTCTAATGCTTTTTGCCTTAGATAAGCTAATGCCACACCTACACATTAACTTTAAACAAGAAGAAGCTGAAGGAGTAAAAACAGATTGGCACAGATCTACTTTACTCGTACTAGCTATTACTTTACACAACATACCTGAAGGTTTAGCAATTGGGGTCCTTTTTGGAGGTGCTGCTGTTGGTTTTGAAGGAGCTACAATTGGAGGTGCAATTGCCTTAGCAATAGGAATAGGAATACAAAACTTCCCTGAAGGAATGGCAGTTTCTATGCCTTTAAGAAGACAAGGCTTAAGCAGATGGAAAAGTTTTAACTACGGACAACTCTCTGCAATTGTAGAACCAGTTGCAGCAGTTTTAGGAGCTTGGGCCGTAATGACATTTCAACCAATTTTACCCTATGCCCTAGCTTTTGCAGCTGGTGCAATGATTTTTGTTGTAGTTGAAGAAGTAATTCCTGAAACACAAAGAGATAAATATACAGATATTGCCGTACTTGGTTTTATTGGAGGTTTTATTGTTATGATGACCTTAGATGTAGCATTAGGGTAAATGGTATTTAGTTTATAGTGTTTAGTTTTTGGTTAATTCTTAATTTTACAACGTGAGTAATAACATCAACATAAAAAACAAGAAAGCTAAATTCGAGTATGAATTTTTAGAAAAATTTACTGCTGGTTTGCAACTTTATGGTACTGAAATAAAATCCATTAGAGCTGGTAAAGCAAGTATTGTTGAAGGCTATTGCTTCGTTAATAACGGAGAAGTCTTTATTAAAAACATGTACATTGCCGAATATGAGCAAGGTTCATACAACAACCACGAGCCTCGAAGAGACAGAAAACTCCTTTTAAATAGAAACGAAATTGACAAACTCGTTAAAAAGAAAAAAGATGTTGGTTTAACTATTGTACCTATTAGCCTATTTATTAATGGAAAAGGTTACGCTAAGCTTGACATCGCTTTAGCTAGAGGAAAAAAATTACACGACAAACGTCACGATTTAAAAGCGAAAGACGACAAAAGAAGTATGGATAGAGCTTTAAAAGTTTAACTACTCTGTCACAACTACCTTCTCTGTATAATACATTTTATCATCCACTACTAATTCTATAAAATAAATTCCTGGTTGTATGGAATGTTGAGCTAAATTCACAATCAATTTGCTTGTCCCTTTTTGCGTAAAATTTTGATATACTACTCCAATATTTTTACCTAAAACATCTTTCAAATTCACCTTTAAATTACCTGAAACATTACTATTATAATCAATAACTAAATGATGTTTTGTAGGGTTTGGGAAAACAACAACATTGTTCATTTTAGCCTGTTCTTTTAAGCCTACAAAATCAAAAAAATCATCTTGATACTCTACTTGAGAAACAACTCCTGCATTGGAAATCATTTTTAAAACAGGAATACCAGTTCCTACAGCTAACCATTTATATTCAATTTCTTCTGGTCTTGGAATCGTTTGCCCAGTAGCTAATAAATCAATATAAACGGTATCAATTTTAGTTAAAATAGATTTTACCCTTAGCACATTATAAGTCCCATTTGGAAGAACCAAAGAACCCCAACCATCTACAGTTGTTACACGCTCCATATCTTGCCCATAATGCCCTAAGGTAGGAATGGTTAATTCAAATTCCGAGAGCGAAGTTACATTAGTCGATCCATTGGTATAAGTTAATGGAAATTCATACTCTTTATCTATTGGTGTATTTTTTACAGAAGCGGGTATTCCATTGATATTTGCTCCAAAACCTACATTATCAAAAGCTGTTGTCGTATTTTTTGTGTAATTGAAAACCTCTGAGACACTTACTTGTGGAAAAGAAATTTCAAACCCTCTCTTGGCATAACTTGCTAAATAATTAGAAGAAAGAGGATTGTTAAAAGAAGTTTGATATAAAAAAGGAGTTGAACTAACCGAAAAAAAAGTGTCAACACGTTGCGAATCAGGAACCAAAGTAGAAAAATCCCAAGAGAAATTTGCTCCAGTTAATAAAGGATCTAAACCTTGCGCATCAATTGTTGTACTCAATCGAATTGTATCATTTACTACAGGCATATCTGCATTAGTAATGGTTATTTGTGCAAACGAACAAACAGTTGCAATAGTTAAAGTAAAAAGTGTAATCAGTTTTTTCATAATCAAATCATTTCTTCAAAAATAGAAAATTAAAGCGAAAACACACTTTATTTTGATTACCCTTTTGATTTCCAAACATTTGTGCAGTAATTTTTTAGCACTCAAAATCTTATCTAAATGATTTAGATACTAAGAAGTTTAGTTTTAAAATAAAAAACTCTAATGTAATCAATACATTAGAGTTTTTTAGTTGTGGAGTCGGAGGGATTCGAACCCTCGTCCAAACAAGGAAGCGACAAGCTTTCTACGTGTGTAGTTTTTAATTAATTGTTAGGCAAAGTGCAGGCTAAAAACAACCAACAAAAAGCTTATTCTTCTAGTGTTTCACCGATAAATCGAAGCAATTTACCTAGCTAGTTCAAAATTATGAATCTCTAAGCCAACAGTTAATGAACAGAACTGTTGAGAGAATAATGGTCCTTCCGCCTAGCGGTAGGATAAAGATAATCAGACTGAGTCTGGATTATGCAGCCATTCTATAGTTATTTTCGCCAATTAGCGATTTGTGATTTGATATTAACGAGCAAACTCACAACGCTCGACACGCTTACAGGCCAAATTCATCTTGCTGTCAAAACCAAAAACGACCCCAATATTTACAAAGAACGATATCTTAACTGCAAAGATAACACAATATTAAGTTCAAATATTTATTTTTACAGAAAATAGGATAAGTATGAAAAGAGTATAATTATTCTTGAAACACAATTGAATGGCTAATAGCGAGTTCCATGTGTTAAATCATTAAAATAAAAAACCTAAACACATGAAAATTGGCGTAATAAAAGAAGGAAAAACTCCACCAGACGAAAGAGTACCATTATCTCCAGAACAATGTAAAGAGATTACTGAAAAGTATCCAAACATAAATTTAGTTGTTCAAAAAAGTAATATTAGAAGATTCAAGGATGAAGAATACGCTAATTGTGGAATTGAATTAGTTGATAATGTTGATGATTGCGATGTACTAGCTGGTGTAAAAGAAGTGCCTATTAGCCAATTAATTGCTAACAAAAAATATTTCTATTTTTCTCATACCACAAAAAAACAACCATATAACAAAGAGCTTTTAAAAGCAATGATAGCTAAGAATATTACTATGATTGATTATGAAGGTTTAACTAATGAAAGAGGAACTCGTTTAATCGGTTTTGGAAAATACGCAGGAATAGTTGGAGCTTATAATTCATTTTATGCTTTAGGACAAAGAAATAAATCTTTTGATTTGAAAAGAGCCTATAAATGTGAGGATAGAGCTGAAATGGAAGGAGAAATGAGTAAAATCACTTTGCCATCTAACTATAAAATTATTACAACTGGTGGAGGGAGAGTTGCTTCTGGAATTGTAGAGATTTTAGAAAAAATAAACATTAAAAAAGTAAGTCCTGAAGCCGTTTTAAATGAAAACTTTAACGAACCTGTTTATGCTCAAATTCAAGTAGATGATTACTACAAGAAAGCTGATGGTTCTGATTTTACTAGAAAAGATGTTTACAATAACCCTCAAGACTTTGAAAGAAATTTTATGAAATTTGCTAAAGTAGCAGATATGTATATTTCTGGTCATTTTTGGGACAGCAATGCCCCATTCATTTACACTAGAGAAGATGCTAAATCTGATGACTTTAACATTAAGGTAGTTGGTGATATTAGCTGTGATATAGATACTGCTGTAGCAAGTACAATTCGTCCAACAACTATAGCAGATCCTTTATTCGGTTACCATCCACAAACAGAAAGCGAAGTTCCTTTTGATAATGATGATGCAATCACGGTTATGGTGGTAGACAATTTACCTTGTGAATTACCAAAAGATGCTTCAGCCGATTTTGGTAGAGAGTTTATTGATAAAATATTACCTCACTTAATTGATGATAATGAAAATGTAATTGGTAGAGCTACAATTTGTGCAAATGGAGATTTAACTCCTGATCATGAATTTTTAAGAGACTACGTAAACGGATAGTTTACTTTCTCTCAATCTTATTCTTCCCAGTCTTTTGTTTCATTAAGCAGTAAGCATATTCTGTTTTAATGATTTCTTTGCCAGATTGGGGTGTTTCCATTGGAATACGCTGCAAATGATTTTTAGCCGAATCGTATTTAATCCCAGCACAACCAAAAGTTAAGTCAATGTCTTTATATATAGATTCAAACAGTTCTATAGAAACTCCATCATCAGTAAACGGAAAAGAAAAAACACTGTAATCTAAATTAAACATAGATTTTACAGTTGCTAAACTATCTTTCGTTTGGCTAATCTGCTCTTCCAAACTTAAGTCCTTATATAAAGGGTGGTTTTTACTATGCGCTCCAAAAGTAAAACCCTCTCCTATTAATTCTTTAATCTGTTCAGTAGTTAAATAAGGTTGTTTATCTTTTAGGTAATCAACAAAGTCAACACCATGCGTTTTAGCTAGCTCATCTAACTTAATATTGTCAGCATATCTAAGCTTTAGAATCGATTCATCTTTTAACTTCTCAAAAAGAATGCTTGCCTTAAAACGAAAAAACAACTCTTTATTATCAATAAAATTTGAGTTCAAAAAAACTGTTGCATGCACATTTCTTGCTTTTAATATTGGGGCAACAATCGTATAAAATTCTTTCAATCCATCATCAAACGTTAAATGAAAATAATTTTCAGTAATAGTTTTGTCGGATTGATTCATTTCAATTAACTCACTTAATGAAATAGATTTATAGTGATTTAACAAAAAATCTAAATCAGCAGTAAACCTTTCAATACTTCTTGGTTCATAAAGGTTTTTAACATGAATCGGGTTTCCATTAGATACCAGGTGGTAAAACGGCAGAATTAAAAGGTTACCAGTTTTTTTTATTAAAGTCTCTAAACTGAACACTGTACCGCTAAGTTTCGATATATTTTTAGCTAAATTCTTTATCATGAACACTTCAAAAGTAGCTTTAAATATTAAAAACTACTTTAAACTATTTTTATTTTATATTTTTGGCGGTCAATAACTGAATATTATGAGAGAAATTCAATTTAGAGAAGCTTTAAACGAAGCAATGTGTGAGGAAATGAGAAAAGACGATACAATCGTTCTTTTAGGAGAAGAAGTTGCTGAATATAATGGTGCTTACAAAGTAAGTAAAGGTATGTTAGATGAGTTTGGTGATAAAAGAATCATTGATACTCCAATTGCAGAAAACGGGTTTTCTGGAATTGCAGTTGGTGCTGCAATGAACGGAATGCGCCCTATAGTAGAATATATGACTTGGAATTTTTCATTAGTTGCAATTGATCAAATTGTAAACAATGCTGCTAAGATGTATAACATGTCTGGTGGTCAATTAAACATTCCTATCGTATTTAGAGGTGGAACTGGTGCTGCTGGACAACTAGGAGCTACCCACTCTCAAGATTTTTCTAACTGGTATGCTAACTGTCCTGGTTTAAAAGTTGTTCAACCATCAAACCCTAAAGATGCAAAAGGTTTATTAAAAGCTGCTATTAGAGATAATGATCCAGTTCTTTTTATGGAATCAGAACAAATGTATGGTGACAAAGGAGAAGTGCCAGAAGGAGAATACATTATCCCTATTGGTGTTGCTGATGTTGTAAAACAAGGAACAGATGTAACCCTTGTAAGCTTTGGTAAAATGATGAAAATTGTTAACACTGCTGCTGAAGAATTAGCAAAAGATGGAATTAACGCAGAAGTTATTGATTTAAGAAGTTTGCGTCCTATTGATTATGATACTATCATTAACTCTGTAAAGAAAACAAACCGAATGGTTTTTGTTGAAGAATCATGGCCTTTAGGCTCTTTCTCAACTGAACTAACATTTAAAGTACAACAAAATGCTTTTGATTATTTAGATGCTCCAGTAGCAAGAGTAACAGGAGCTGATGTACCAATGAGTTTCTCAGTACCTTTAATAGAAGCTTATTTACCAAACGTAGAAAAAGTAATTAAAGCCACTAAACAAGTAATGTATAGATAATCTTTAAAAAAGCATAACTTATTAGAAAGCCAAAATGTATTTCACATTTTGGCTTTTTCATTGCTAGATTTTAACACAACTCATTTAAACCCCTAATTTTCAACGACCAATCTCAATTAATTGTCAATCATTCTTCATTCTTAAGTAAATTTAACTACTTTTGCCGACCTGAAATTAAATTTAAAAAACAATATATAATATAGTATGGAAGCAATGATGATTTATATGCCAATAGTAATGGCAGTGTTAGGCTTAATCTACATGATGATTAAGAAAGGTTGGGTAATGAAACAAGATGCCGGTGATGGCAAGATGAAAGAAATTGCTGATCATATTTATGAAGGTGCATTAGCTTTCTTAAAAGCTGAATACAAATTATTGACGATGTTTGTTGTTGGAGCAAGTATTGTTTTAGCTGGTGTTGCATTTATTGTACCTAGTACTCACTACCTTATTATCCCTGCATTTATTATAGGTGCTGTTTTTTCTGCTTTAGCAGGAAACATGGGAATGAAAATTGCCACAAAAACAAACGTAAGAACAACTCAAGCTGCAAAAACAAGTTTACCAAATGCTTTAAAAGTATCTTTTGGTGGAGGAACAGTGATGGGATTAGGTGTTGCTGGATTAGCTGTTTTAGGTTTAACAGTCTTCTTTATCTTATTTTTCCAATTATTTATGGGAGGTCAATGGACTAACACTGTTGATATGACAATGGTATTAGAAACATTAGCCGGTTTCTCTTTAGGAGCTGAGTCTATTGCTTTATTCGCAAGAGTTGGTGGTGGTATTTATACTAAAGCTGCTGATGTTGGAGCTGATTTAGTTGGTAAAGTTGAAGCTGGAATTCCTGAGGATGACCCTCGTAACCCTGCAACAATTGCTGACAACGTTGGTGATAATGTTGGTGATGTTGCCGGAATGGGGGCAGATTTATTTGGATCTTATGTTGCAACTGTATTAGCTGCTATGGTTTTAGGTAATTATATTATCGAAGACATGGGTGGAGCAATTCAAGATGCTTTTGGAGGAATTGGACCAATTCTTTTACCAATGGCAATTGCTGGTGTTGGAATTATCATTTCTCTAATAGGTACAATGTTAGTTAAAATATCATCTAACGATGCTAAAGAAGCAGATGTACAAAAAGCATTAAACATTGGAAACTGGGCATCTATATTAATGGTTGCTGCTGCATGTTTCGGATTAGTAACTTGGATGTTACCAGAAACAATGCAAATGAATTTCTTTGGTGAAGGAACTCAAGATATCTCTTCAATGAGAGTGTTTTATGCTTGTTTAGTTGGTTTAGTTGTTGGAGCTGGAATCTCAGCATTTACTGAATACTATACTGGACTAGGTAAAAAGCCTATTTTAAAAATTGTACAACAATCATCTACTGGAGCAGGAACAAACATTATTGCTGGTTTAGCTACAGGTATGATTTCTACTTTCTCTTCAGTATTATTATTTGCTGCTGCAATTTGGGCATCTTATGCTTTTGCTGGATTTTACGGAGTTGCTTTAGCTGCTTCTGCAATGATGGCTACAACATCTATGCAATTAGCTATTGATGCTTTCGGACCAATTGCTGATAACGCAGGTGGTATTGCTGAAATGAGTGAACAAGAACCAATAGTTAGAGAAAGAACAGATATTTTAGATGCTGTTGGTAACACAACTGCTGCAACCGGTAAAGGTTTCGCTATTGCTTCTGCTGCATTAACATCTTTAGCTTTATTTGCTGCTTACGTAACATTTACTGGAATTGATGGAATTAACATATTTAA
>Ga0206123_10003464_pt1 | contig 13012 bp, 17 predicted proteins | sample Helgoland_Spring_2_FD_160086 | JGI IMG/M metagenome (GOLD analysis project Ga0206123, IMG submission 160086) | Pelagic subsurface seawater microbial communities from Kabeltonne, Helgoland, North Sea - Helgoland_Spring_Bloom_20160316_1 | ecosystem: Environmental > Aquatic > Marine > Epipelagic ... | reverse complement strand
TGGCGTTTGATTATGTCTTCGTTGATGATCGTGGTAGTCATTGTTTTTTTCTTTGGTTGAATGTTGCGCCCAAAGTAGGCGTCGATGGAGCCAGTAACGAGTCGGCTCAGGTCTCTTTCGTATGCCATATTATACCTCTTCTGTGAATACTTGCAACGTCAAACACCGATTACTTTGCGAAGTTCGGCAAATTCCTCACCTAAGAAGCCTTCATAAAAGGACTTACGTTGGAACTTCTTCTCACCAAAAGTGAACCAACCTCCACTCTGCTTCACGATTCCGTCCACTACAAGGAAGTCTAGGAGCCCTTCGTAAGGGTCCAGGCCCTCGTCATACATCAGCTTGAACGTAGTCTCGCGGAATGGAATGGATACCTTGTTCTTGGTGTTCCTGAGCCTTCCCTGGATGCCGATGATCTGCTTGTTCTCGTCCTTAATCAGGTCAGAGGTCTTGTTCGAGATCGTCTTCATGTTAACGCCCAGGTAGTATTCAAGGCTCTTGCCTCCTGCTGCCTGGGTCTCTGGGTTTCCATACATGACGCCCACCTTGTTACGGATCTGGTTGATGACCACTAGGCCCACCTTGTGCTTGCGTAGCAGGGGGTTAATCTTGCGTAGACAGGCACCCGTGCTCTTGGCCCTGACGGCTCCCTGCATGTTGTTGCCGTCGTAGTTCTCTGCCTCGAACTCAGCCTTAGAAGGAGAGACAGCGATACTGTCGTATGCGATCACGATAGGCGTGTCTGCGTCTGTCTCCCTGATAGCCTTGATCGTGTCCTCGATGACCTGAAAGCAATCTTCTAGCGTGTCAGGAGCAGCGTAAATCAACTTCTTAGGGTCAAGTCCCAGACTCTCAGCAAACTCTGGATTATAAGCGTTCTCAGAGTCCACCAGCATGGCGTAGTAGCCCTTCTGCTGCGCGTCCTTCAGGATGTGCGTAGCGAACACAGTCTTAGCTGTGGATGCCTCGCCCATGAACTGCGTGATCATGCCGATGGGTATGCCTTTGGTGTAGTCCCCACTGATGACACGGTTGAGGGCGTAGCTCCCTGTGGAGACGAAGCCCATGTCTGTAATCTGATCGGAAAGGAGGCCCGCGTTCTTGAGCCTATCTAATACTGTTTTATCCATGCTATATTATAGAACCTTGACTTTTTGGGCATCTAGGTTTCCACTGTAAACCACATGCTTAATTCCATATTTGTTTATCAGTGCTTGGCAAGAAGGACAAGGCTTCGCAAGTAGACCGTTAGCACGATACACATAGATCGTGGCCCCCTTGATGTTGATCCCCTTACGAATAGCCTTGTAGATTGCATGGCTCTCTGCGTGGAGTGTTGAAAAAGCACCGGAGCCATACTTAGGGTGAGTTTTTCGGCTATTGCAAGCAGCAATCAACACCTTGTTGCCTTTAGCTATAGCGGCTCCCACCCTGAAACGGTGCTCTGATTTCTCAGATTGCCTGATTGCCGCCCTCATCGGCGGCACGGACAGTCGATACTTCATTAAAAACTACCGGGACGGTAGACGCCTACACCAGAGATCTTGACCCTGGGAGCGACATTTCCCATGTAACGCTCTAGTGTGCTGGGCTTTTCCCTCTTAGGGTCACAGTCCGTACACCTAGCGTGCTTCTTTTCTTCCTCGTAGTCTTCCATCTTCATAAAAACGGACCACATCTCATCACACTCTGTGCAGTAAAATTCGTAATCAGGCATCAGCGATCATCTCCTGAGCCACCAAGGACCCCTCTCTCTTTCCTGTCTCCAAGCTTCCTGATGTTTACTTTGGCTACAGTCTCCAGGTCGGTTCCTAGCTCTGTAGCGATCTGTGCCACATACCATAACACATCACCTAGCTCCTGTGCAAGCTGGTCTACATCATTTATGTCAGCTTCGCCCCCCTTGTCTCGGATAATCTTCTTGTACTTGTTGCAAAGCTCTCCAGCCTCACCAGCTAGACCCAGGATAGGGTAGTTGAGTCCTTCAGGGTAAATTGCGGTTTCATTCGCTTGGATTTGATATTCGTTTAATTTCATGGCTTATTATAGATACCTTTGTCAATTAATTTATTTTTTATCATCTTTTCTAAAAGATCAAACTTAGAGCCGCAAACTACCTCTTTGTTTTTGTTACTAGAGTTATGCCAATGCCAAGCAAAGGCTTCTAGGAACAGATCCTTTGAGTCTTCCAATTTACCATCAAATTGACTGTGCTCTAGTTTTTGAGCTTTCTTTTTATCCATCTTACTAACTAACCACTCAGTGTTAAAAAAAGTAGAGGGAAAAACTGTGAAGGGGTTTTTTTCATAAACATAACCCAACATATCTTCATCGTAACAGGTGCCTCCTGTCGCTGGGGTTTTCATAAGTCTTTCCATGCAATTCTTCATAAACTCGCTCCCTTTTACGGCACCCAGCATTGCTGCACAAGGACCGTGGCAATCAGGCTCCCACCTACGCTCTTTTGCAAAATCTGTCGAGCTTCCCCATTGGTAAGCAAAGTCTTGGCCCAAAATTGGTTTAAAGTCCCTCAGAAGAACCATATCCATATCAAAATATATACCCCCAAACTTATACAAAACCAAGAAGCGCATGATGCCACTGCTCATCCAATGGTTATGATCACCTCCAGTTGATAGATGGCTCTCTACATCCTCTAAAGGCGTGCCTACGGATAGTTCTTTAGGATCATAGATTCTAAGGTCTACTAAATCTTTGTAAGGCTGAATATTTTCTTGTTCTGAAATGTCGTAATCTGACCAAACAATAAGTTTTGTTTTTTCTAGATTCTGAGTTGCTAAATAAGATTTAATAGAAAGCAATTCTTTTTCTGTTCGAGCCTCAGTGTACACATGAAAAATAGTTGTTTCTTCCGGGTATGAGAAATCATCTTCGTCAAGGTTCTTAAGAAAGTCCAACCCCCTCTTATAATTAACATAAAATTCGGGTTCATTTTTTATATCTAAATTTATCATAGTCTAGCCTCCACCATTTCGTCAACTAACTCTTCAAACGTGTACTCGGGCGACCAACCCAAGGTATTTTTAATTTTACTACAATCGCCTTTCAAATCGTGAAGCTCAGTTGGTCGGAAATACTTAGGGTCTACCACCACATGATCTTCGTAGGATAAACCTAACTTTGAGAAAACTTTTTCACAGAACTCTCGCACAGTATGAGACTGACCCATAGAACAAACAAAATCTCCAGACTCATCCTGCTGTAACATCATCCACATGGCTTTAACGTAATCCTTTGCGTGCCCCCAATCTCTAGAAGCATCAAGATTGCCTAAAGCGAGCTTCTCTTTCTCTCCTTTGTAGATACTCACTGCCCCAGAAACAATTTTATTAGTCACAAAATTCAAGCCGCGACGAGGAGATTCGTGATTGAAAAGAATGCCGTTTGAAACAAACATATCGTAACTGGACCTATAAACCTTGCAGAGATTGTAAGCGTATAGTTTTGCACACCCATAAGGACTCACAGGAATCATAGGCGTCGTTTCCCTCCTAAAACCATCTTCATCAAGCTCATTACCAAACATTTCGGACGACCCCGCCTGATAAATTTTAGCCGTAGGGCACCCCAGGCGAACAGCCTCTAAGATGTTTAACACACCAACGGCGTCCGCGCTTGTGGTTAGCGCCGGTTGATCAAAACTAATTTTAACATGGGATTGTGCAGCTAAGTTATAAAACTCATCGGGCTGAACTGATTTTACCAAGTGTGTCATAGAAACTAAGTCCGTCACATCCCCGTAAACTAGATGGAGGTTTGGGTTGGTGTAAACTCCAGCCTGCTCAAGCCTCTCTGATTGATGTTGTGGCTGCGAAGTGCGACGTAAAACACCCCAAACCTCATAATCTTTACTTAAGAGTAATTCCGCTAAGTACGATCCGTCTTGACCGTTAACACCAGTAATAATTGCTTTTTTCATCTTCTGCATTTTTCGTAATTTGAGATAAACCAATCCACAGTTTTTTGTATTCCCACATTCAAAGGGGTGAATTCGTATTTAGGGAAAGCGTTTTTCAGGCGCTGATTGTCTGTAGGTTTTCTATACTGCCCGTCAGGCTTACTATTATCATAGACCACTTTTCCCTCAAACCCCAAAGCATTTACGACAGTATTTACTAATTCTTTTATAGTGATTTCTTGACTGTTAGAAATAATCATAGATTCTAGACTATCCTGTTGCTCAGATATAGATTTAACAAGGGAGCCTACGTCCTCGGAAAAAATAAATTCCCGAAGCGGTTCACCGCTGCCCCAAATAACTAAATCAGTGTTATCTCGTTTTGCCAAATAACACTTGTGTATTAGAGCAGGAACAACATGACTACTATCCAAATTAAAATTATCATTGGGTCCATAAATGTTTGTAGGGATTACACAAACACAATTCATTCCATATTGGTCTGAGTATGCTCTGCTCTGAACTTCTAACATTCTTTTGGCGTAGGCATACCCATAGTTTGATGGATGAGGTTCTCCACTGTGAATTTTTTCTTCAGTTAAAGGGTAGTCTACGCTGTCAGGGAACACACAAGTCGAAAGAAAAGATACAACTTTTTTTACGCCGCACGCCCTGGCCGCTTCCAGCACATTAAGATTAATTATCATGTTTTCATAAAAGAACTCTCCCAAATGATCCGAATTAGCTTTTAATCCGCCCACTCTTCCCGCGCAATGAATTACATGCGTAGGCTTTTCTTTTGTGAATAAATCAAATACCTCTTGATAGTTTGAAAGATCGCAAGAATCCCTGCCTGAGACCTTAACGTCTGCTTGGATTGTAGATCCGACGAGGCCCCCTGATCCGGTAACTAGAGTTTTCATTTTTTTACTACGCCCTCAAACAAAGACAAAGAAGTAATATAATCTTTTTGATTATACTCAGTAGAAGCTAAAACCAAAAGAAGATCTTTCCCAGTATTAAATTTTTGCGAATCCCAAACCATATTAGGGATGTATATTCCTTGGAAGGGTTTCAGTGTTTTTACCGTTTCTTTTACACCATCATACAACGAAACAGTAATTTCTCCTTCTAAACAAATTAAAAACTGCTCGGTTTCGTAATGAGCATGTTCACCTCTCGTAATTCCCTTGGGCGCTTCAGAAACCAGAAACATTCGTTTTGGTGAGAAAGGAAGCTCGCTAAAATTAAAAGGTCTCAACTCGCCACGGTCATCAGAGTAAGCTTTTAGTGACTCAATAAACATGCAGACACCTCCTGTACAATCTTATTTACCTCTTTTTGGGATAAAGCTTCGTTGAAAGGAATACTTAATGTTGTCTTACCTTCCTCCTCAGATTTAGGCAAAGCGATGTCTTGCATATACAGCGACTGTTTATGGAGAGGGGTGTAATGAATACCTGTGGTAATTCCCGCTGAAGAAAGCTTCTGGGCAGCTTGTTCTCTATTTTTTACATTAATTCTGTACAGGTGGTTGCTGGTATTATTCAGCCCAAACTCAGCATTATATCTTTCTCTTATTTGCTTAAGCCTCTTATACTTCATTGGCAATTTTTTTAGATTCTGTTTTGCTACATAAGCCTGTGCCGAGTTCATATACATTTTCCAACCAATTGAAATTTGTTTTCTCTCCCAGTTGTTTTCGGAAAAAGACATTCCGTTTAGTGACCTTTGCTTGAAGTATTCAATCTTATCTCTATCGTTGGAAACTATGAGTCCTCCATCCATTCCACCAACGGGTTTTGTTGGGTAAAGGCTGAATATCATTAAATCATCATCATTAGCTTCTTTGAATTGATCTTTCTCTACTCTCTGCGCTGAGTCGATTACTTTATAAGGGCCAAAATTATGAAGCTCATAAGAGCTTCCTACCCACTCAACGTCGTCCTTATACCTGATTTGCTGTCCTGCGTGGTGTAACGCATTGTAGACCACTGGAGGTAACACAGAAGGTATGGTGACCTCCTCTTCCTGACCTTCAAAGGTCAGGAAGATTGCATTGGTTGCACTGTTGACCGCGCAACCATACTTAGCCCCAACATATTTACAGAAGGACTTCACAAAATCATCGACAACAGTACCATGCAAAACATTACCGAACTGTTCCATGTTAATGGTATACTTGTTAATGTTAAATAAGGGTATCATTACATTCTTTGATGAAGGGAGCCATTAAAGGTTTGTTGGCTCCTTGAAAATGAACCGTAGCAAAAGGGATATAAGTTCCAGTAGACAAATATTTGGAATATGGTATTCCGTCCGTTATAATAAATTTCTTTCTACCATTTTCATGTTCAAACCCCTCATCTTCTTGGATGACATGATCATAGTAAGGTTCTTTACTCGTAGGATTTGCTACACTTCCTTCTCCTACCATGTGAGGATACCTATACCTCCCAAAAGATTCTAATAGTGTCATATCACATAGTCCTCCATAAAGACCATGCTGTTGTCTTACATGATAATGGGAAGCAAGCCTAGCAAAATCGTAGGAATCTTTATTACTATAAATTTCCATCAGATAGTCACAAAATGCCTCTATTCCTTCGATAGACCAATAAGAGGAATGTCCAGACGTTTTTCCAGAAAGCATACAATAGAGATGCTTTCTTTTTTCATACTCTACGGAAACATCTGTGAATAACAAAATATCGTTATCTATATAAAATGCACCCTTGTAACCCTCCTTACGCAAGAAGTTTCTAAGAATAAACCACCTGCTAAAGCAAAACTTTTCAATATCTTGGGGGTTAGTGCTAAGATGCTGATAGAGATTTTCAAAATCTTCTACGCCTTCGTAATACTCAGACATAAACTTATGATTGTCTGGGCAGTAATCTTGATTACCTTCATCTCCAAGAAGGAATACATCAGAGTTCCATGCCTTAGCTTGGTTTACCACCAGCTTCAATTCAGGACATGGGTTTATAGTCTTGCTAATAACTACAACAGGAATTTTCATTTCTCTCCTACCTCTGCGTAACAGATCCAAGTGTAATTCTCATACCCGTCGAAGTAATCTTCATACGCCTCGGTTCTCTCAGTAATTAGGGGATCATGCGTCGGGTACATCTCGTCTGTCCAGTCATCGCCCCATCTAGTCTTCTCACCTTTTACAGGGGGTGGTAACTCATAGTAAGAAAGGAGATAATTATCAGCAATACTCCTGTCATCGGAGTCCTCTTCTAAGATAGTCTTTAAGCTTACGCAATCTCCTTGGGAGACAGGGTAATTGTCTTCAAATATTAAATGCTTAAACCCTTGAGGAGTAGCGACCTCTAAACGGGATAAAGCATTTTGATGATCATCAAAGAAGCACAAAGTAGTTTCACAATCTACTGCTTGCTTCCATGAAATTTGAGAAAAATCCAGTTGAGTATAAGTAGCTTTATCACTACGGTACTGCACCCTCTCAATATTAGGTTCTATACAAATAAGTTTAGCAGTAGGGCAAGCTTGTTCAAAGAACCATGTTCCCTGTCCTAACCAAACCCCACTCTCAATGATGGCGGTAGGCTGTAATTTCTTAGCCATAAACCATGCGGCGAACATCTGTGGGGCCTTCATGCCGCCATCGTTATCCCTGATAGGTCGTTTTTTATAAAGCTCTGCAAACTCTTCAAGAGCATCACAAAGCTCTTCACGGGTGCAGGGGGGAGTGCCTAATGTGACTGGTTCTTTTGTAGTAGAATGGTGCAACTGTTTTGTTCTCCTTGAATTAATGTGCAAGCGTACTGCGCCTCTTTAAACATTCTCAAAAGGTTAGGAATGTTGTGAGAGTAAGCGTAGGTCTGAATCTTATTATAGACCTCATACACTGAGCAGTTGCTATCATCCTCGGTTAATTTAACCCTACCAAGTATAATATTTTTAAACCCCAAGCTTAATAAGAAAGAAAGAGCTTCATCCCCCTTAGGGAGAACATCTAACATCGCTCCTGCATGAAGAATGTCATACTGTGCCCCATCTTGTTCCGTCAAACTCTGGTAGTCCCCCACTCTCCAGTTTACTCCTCCCCAGCGAGTCTTAGCTATCTCAATCGCTTCCTGTGAATAATCCATACCAGTGTATGTTACGTTGGGCAGATGGGACTCGCAAATCGTCTTGTATGTTCCTGCTCCACACCCAATATCTAGAAGGGTAGACTTTCTAATACTAACACATTTGAGTGTAGCGTTTAGAAAATGCTTCCAATGATCAGGATAGTTATTTAGCTCACTTTCGTTAAGAGCTAACTGATCAACAAATACCTCTTTGTTTTTCCAAGAATTAACGTGTTCCATTTTCTATCTCTTTTTTAAACTGTTCTATTTTCTTTGAAATCAACACTGGGTGCTTTCCTTTAAATTTTTCGGTGTACGCCTCTCCCCTGCTTTCTGGTCTAAACTCATGTACACCTCTCCAACTACGTTCTACACTCTTAACTCCCCTAACCCATGGAAGATAAATATCCTCATAGTAACTGGGGTGACAATTTTCCCTGCTCACCTTTGCCTTGTAGTATGCGATCTTTTCTTTTACTTGTCTAGGAAACACATAAGAGTAATGATACATTTGCACACCATGCTCTTCCCAGAGCGTATCACTGTCTAAGTGTTTCTCTGGGAGTGTTGCGGTTCCAGCGGGTGCGATAATAGTGGGAGGTCGGTGAGTCTTCCAAGTAGCGTTAGGGTATACTTTAAAGATTCTAAGAAAGTTATCCTTAGCAAGCTCAAAGCCCCCAATGAAATCATCAAAGCCTCCATAGAAAGAGCAGCTTCTAACTCCCACAGAAGTGTAATTCTCTTTCTTTAAGATCTGTATAATCTTTTCAATATCCTCAGGTTTGTAAATTTCATCCGAGTCTAGATTCCAAATGTAATCTATGTCATCTCTCATATGCGGCATGTACGCCCTGCACTCCTCGTCCTTCCCCTCAAACTGTCCGTGGACAATCGTAATCTTGTTCTCTGGGTCTGGGAAGTTGGCTAAGATCTCATTTGTTTTATCTGTAGAGGTAGTGTAGCCTTGATCCTGCCAGTATCTTACAGGACCTTCTGCAATAAGAATTTGAGTAGCATAAGGGTACACCGACTCTAAACACTCTTGAAGAACATAATCTCCATTAAACACGATCATTCCAAAAGCTATCTTCACCTTACCTCCTGTGCATACTCTCTATACATTTGATTAAGAGCGGGAATAGCAAACACTTGGAAATTTAAAGTATGGTCTGCGTAGTTGCCCGATGTAGGGTGATCTAAACTAAACTTTGAAAAGTGATTAAATACCAAAGGCTGAGATTTATCCCCCCAGATAACCGTGCCATCAGTGAAAAAATTATCGTACACATACAGCCTATAGTTCCAAGGTGCGCCGTGTGCGAATGTCTTGTCTAAGATTGCAGTGTCCCACTTCTTAGGAAACTCCTCCAAATACTTTTGGTCACCGCAAGAAGCCAGATCGGGTCGAAGATTTTGTAACAGACAATCATTCCACCAATTCAAACATGCTCTTCCTTTCTCATCATTCTTAAAGAATATGATTCCTACATTAAACTCGCCGTCTGGAGACGAGCTTGTATTGTGCCGATGTCTAATAATTCCAATGCTTTTGTCTCCTAATTCCTTATAAATAATCTTTGGGTCTTGATAAAAATAAATATCAGCATCAATGTACATCACAGATTCAAGACCATCTTCAAGAAGATATCTTGAAAAAGTAGAAGCCAAGGACCAACAATACTCGTTATATGCTGCGGATTGTTTATACTTTTTTATTTGCTCTCTAGAGTCTTCCACATCGCTCAGTTTAACGGGAACTACGCCTTCTATATTAGCCAATCTTCGATAAGTTTCATCATCTAAACAAAGGTAATATAGAGTAAACTTTTCCGAGGATACTCGTCTAATGGAATTTATTAAAGCAAGTCCTTGACCTAAATAGTTTTTATCAGAGAGGGTGCAATAATTTCTCATACATATATTCTCCTAATCTCACTGTCCTGGCGACGTATCTCATCAAAATGTTTTTTGTCGGTGCTCATACCTTCGGGATTCTCAAAGTAAATCCCTAACGGCTCCATAACATTAAGAAAGTTTCTTCCTTTCTTTGACATTCTAAGCCACATCTCGTAATCACCTGATATGGTATACTTTGGATTAAATAACCCATCCTCCACAAGGGAACTTTTCTTAACCATAGGGAACGGACCACAATAACAGAAACTTAACAACGTCTTATGGTTGTGGGGAGGCGCACATCTAAGGCCAGTAATCTGAGTATGGTTAGCGTCTGCTGCAACCATATAAGAAGAGTAAAGTACATCTACCTCTGGATATGCCATAGCATACGCTAGATAGCCTGTAAGGCCCCCAGGAAAGAGCCTATCGTCCGTATTGATATTTATCACATACGAGGTGTCTGCTTTTTCTATAGCCATGTTCCAAGCTTCATATATAGGAATCTTAGAGTCGCACTCGATAATATCAACTAAAATACCCTCCCGAAAAGAAAACTGTTTTATTGTTTCTAGTGACCCATCGTCCGAGTTAGCATCAACAAATATAACTTTAAATTTTTGAAGAAGTTGGTTGTTAAGCGACTCAAGATAACCATCTATCCATTTTGCAGAATTGTATGTAGAGCAAAGTACAGTCACTGAATAATTAGAATTCATAGCTTATTTTCCTCGCCCGTTGGTTCCTTGCAGGTGAGGTCTCACAGAATAAAGCGCCTTACCAAACCAGCCGACTTTGCACCCTGATGAGTGACATACAGAAACGTGCATGAAGTCCGTGTAATCTTCTTGGTTGGGCTGTGTCAAAGGCATGAAAGGCTTATCCCCTACTATAGTCGTCCTATAAGTGGGCATAGCAACATTGCCGGGAAACACTCCTGCATCAGGATTGATTGCTAACTCGAATGTTTTTTGTGAGTTGCCTTTAGAGTCAGTGGTCATGACAGGCTGATTAAACCTAACACCGCCCACCCAAATATCCACGCTGGGATCCTCAGAAATCTTTTCTTGTATGATAGCTCCTGCGCCTGGAATAAACTCATCGTCGTCGTCAAGGAAAGTAATATACTCGGTCTTTGCCATAGCTGCTCCCACGTTAGCAGCCATGTTTCCATATTTTCCCCACCTGCGGCCTAGAGTGTAAAAAGTAACATCCTGATCTTCATAAGAAGGAAGCTTATCCTTTTGATCACTGGGTCCGTCGAAAACAACGATAACGGGAAGGCCCTCCGCTACAGCGGAATCTATTGAATTCCTCAAAGTATCGCGTCCTATAGTCTTTATGATTACTGTGGTAGAACTCACTTACTCATGGCCTCCTTGTACAAATCAATCCTGTCTCCAGCACGTTTGTTCATGTCAAAGTTTTCTTCTGTAAGCTGATGTAGGTTCTCTCCCATTCGCTGCACCATGTCAGGCTTTTTTGCACACAAGGTTAGGATTCTAACCCACTCGGAAATACCTTTCTTTGGATCAATCAAGAATCCAGTTTCACCGTCCTTAATCCATTCATCGTAGCACCCCACGTTGCTCGCGACCAAAGGAATCTTATACCGACCACACTCTGCTACCTTAATCTCAGACTTACTATCATTGAAATTATTCATCTCAAGAGGAGCTAGTGCTACGTCCATGTTAGTATAGAATTGACCATAACGGTCAGGCTGGAGCGCATAGTGAACATTCCAGTTCTTTCCTCCCTTGAAACCTCTAAGGATGATAGACTTGTACTTTTTCCAAACGTCTGTCTGCCAGTCTGTGTTGCCTGGAGGAGGGTGCCCATAGAAATCCCACTGACAGTTCTCGCGGCCCACACGCTGGTTTACAAGGTGCGGTACGCCAGAGAAATACTTGAGGTCCTGTTCGTGATGAATGCCTCCTACCCAGCCGAAGCGAACATAGTTCTTCTTCTTAACTTTCGTCTTGGGCATGTTCCAGCAAGGAAGATTGTAGTCAATAGTATTTTTAACTATGGCTAATGCGTTTCCTTTACCTATGTAAGGCTTAACTCTCTCAGCAAACTTCCTCTGTGTAACTGTAACTAAGTCCGCGTGGCTGTAGATGAATCCCGCAATCTCCTCTAAACCCTTCTCTTTGTATACGTTGTAAAGCCTGTGGCCTTCATAAATATTGGTTAGCAGATCATCCGTGTCGTAGTGTACAAAACAATCAAACTCCTTTGCCTTTCCCACAATTCGTGCTGTGTAGGGTCCACCAAAATTAGACAGGTTCTGAGTGAACACAATGTCTGCCCACTTCATGTTCTCAAACTCCCAGTTCTCCTGCCACTGGCCCGTCTTCTCGTCTATGCCAAGAGGATTCTTATCCCATCTAATCTCTACCTTATCTCCATAAAGCTCTTCCAGCTTACGCATAGGAGCAATAATTCTATAGTAGGAACATCCGCCTTCGTTAGCGGGAACACACAGTATTTTTAGCTTTTCTTCAGTCATAATAAAAAAGGAAGGCACCCCGTCAGTGCCTTCCTATTATAGTCAAATCCTAAATGAAGATCGGCGGATTAGACTAGTTCTTCTTCCTCTTCCATAACGGCCATTTCACTGGCTTCTGAAGTGTGGGAAACGCCTATAGCAGCAGCTACACCGTGAATGGTTCCGGCGATATCGACATTGCTGTCAGTCGGGACCATAGCCTTGATAGCCTTGGCATAGTTCTTGCGCTTTCTGCGGCTGATTAGAGTCAGAACACCTTCCCAGGCAGCAAGGCCAGGAATGAAGGTAGAACCGAGACCGATCAGTGCATCAAGAATCCCTGGAACATCGCCCTCACCAGGAGAGAAGGGAACATACGCGCCCTCCTCAATCAGGTCGTCACGATCAGCCAGGACAAGCTGGGTGCCCTCAGGAAGCTCACCTACCACGCTGGCGGGTAGAGTCTCAAGCGGGACTGGCTCCATCTCAGCGCCCTCTACGAGTTGGGATGGAGTGGTTACAACAGTGTCCTCACCGAAGAGGTCACTCATGAGTTTGCAGGAGGTGAATCCCGTCATAATGACGAGAGCCGCTGCAAAGGAT
>Ga0206123_10003462_pt1 | contig 13019 bp, 5 predicted proteins | sample Helgoland_Spring_2_FD_160086 | JGI IMG/M metagenome (GOLD analysis project Ga0206123, IMG submission 160086) | Pelagic subsurface seawater microbial communities from Kabeltonne, Helgoland, North Sea - Helgoland_Spring_Bloom_20160316_1 | ecosystem: Environmental > Aquatic > Marine > Epipelagic ... | reverse complement strand
AGAATAATCAGAGAGGATTCTCTTTTAGCAGAGCGTTGATACGCACAACACGCACACAGTTGAGAGCGTTTAAAGAGAAAGAGACGCCACATCAATCATGTTTTTCGGTGGTGGTGGAACGCACAACCGCAACAGCAGCAACACGAACACGACGACGAGCGCCACGACGACGACGACGAACAAAGGAGGAGGAGGAGAAAAAGTCGTCGTCCCGAGAACGTTTAAGCTTTTGGAAGAACTGGAAGCCGGGGAGAAAGGGACCGGGGTGAACTCGCACCATTGCTCGCTCGGGTTAGCGGACGACGGTAATACCTTCTTGTCTTTGTCTTCTTCGTCCAACCGGCGCGAGAGGGAGTATATAGTCTTTTCTTCTTGCGCGCGATTTCTTTTTTTCTCTCGTGTCATCGATCGTCGTTGTGCTTTTGTGTGATTTACTCGCAAAACGCGGTATTCGATGCAGAACGAAACCCACTCATTTATGCGAATAACGCATTCTCTTTCTTCCTAACATTTAACAATTCTACAATAATGCTACTACTATTGATAAAACAACAGATGACAACGACGACTTGCGATATTGGAACGGTACCATCTTAGGCCCGATGCAATCGTCTTACGAAAATCGCATCTACTCTTTACGCATAGAAGCCGGGGAAGGGTACCCGATGCAACCGCCGACGGTGACATTCATAACGAAAATTAACTTACCGTCGTGCGTGGATGGGCGAACAGGGAAAGTTGATTTAGGAAAGATTGGGGTGACGAGAGGGTGGACGCCGCAGAATTCGATTAGCGACGTGTTGGGGGCGATATTCCACGCCATGGCGAGGTCGGAGAACAGAAAGTTACCGCAACCAGAGGAAGGAACGGAGTTTTGATATACATATATATTATAATATATATAATCACACTAGCAGCGAGCAAGAAGAAATTTGTAGTTAATAACAACACAATATCAACTTTTATAATACTAAAGCGTTTCTTTTCCTTCGTCCTCTTTCTTTCAAGCGTTGTGTTTTTTATTCTATTACATCTAAAACCTCCTAGTACAAAATGAATTCAAAATAACTCGCTATTTTCGGCCAACGCGCACGCGCCAAAGTGAATGCTCCCATCCGCTCTCTCCATGAATCCTTTAATCACCCTCTCCACGCTTTGTTTCAACAAATCTCCTCTCTCGATTTCCCCGTGGTCGATGGCGCTTTGCTTCCTCCCGTCCAGCTCGTACAATCTCCCGTCTCGCTCGACCAACGCGATGAAATGTAAATCAATCTTCGCATCCAGAGAAGGCACTTCCGTATCTCCCGCGTTCACCGCTGTCGCGTGATACGACTCTAAATCCGTGTCTGTTTCTACGAATTTCGCGCGTTCGTCCGGGGTCATGTCCTTGGTCTTTTCGAAAAATCTTCGAAAGTAATTTTTGTTTTCTTCTTCGTCTTCTTCGTTTTGGTTTGTCAAAACGTCCTCTCGATTGTTCATGATCGCGTGGAACACTCCGATCGTCCCGCACGCGTTTCCAACCGTTTGTTTCATGTAATACACGTTCGAAGAGACTTCGTTTGCCCTTTTCCCGTTCTCAATATCTTCTCGCTCTTCTTTTTGAAATCGTTCGGACTTGTCCGTGATTGGAAACAACAACACGACCGCTCGACAGTTTGGCGGCACCATCGCCAATAACTCGTCGTCGAAACCGAAAATGTCCGACCACGCGTACGCGGTGGAAAGACCCAACGCGTAGCTGAAATCGTTCAGAACGGATGGGTTGGATTCCAACGGGAGCCATTTCGGAGGAGGTTTGTGTGACATTTTTGTTTTTGTTGTGAAGTTTTGTGGCGACGGTTCGTTTTCCGTTTTGGAGTTCAAATACGAGAGCACGTAGTAGTTTAATAAAACAATAATACTTAAATGTATAACATAGGTAGTACAAAACGTGTTTCTTTATTATGTTTAATGCTGATGATTAGATTGCGACTTTGGAAGCGGTGTTGCGAACTTCTTCTTCTTGGCAGTCTTTGGCGTCGCCGCCGATGGATTTGGAATTTTCATTCAACGGCAAAGACGCATCGTTGTCGTCGCTGTCGTTTCTCTCCGTTCGGTCGTCGCTGGACGTGTGCTTCAATTCATTTTCTTCCTCATCTCGGGTTGGGTAGTGAGGCGTTTTCGGCTGCTCTCCTCTTGCATCATCATCTTCTTCTTCTTCTTCTTCTTGAAAGAGAAGCGCGTCGAGAGGCGTCGGGTCAAGCGCGTCTGCAATGTTCGTTGCCTCTTCTGGCTTAACCGTCTTCTCGTCGTCGCCATTATCATCCTTATCTACGATATCATCGCCACTTAACCCCAAATCGGTAATCATATCGTCGTCGACGATGACGTCGTCGTCGTCGTCGACGCCGTCTTCAACCTCGTCGGGATCGTCCAAATTTTCCTCTTCTCCGGTTTTACCGACGACGTCGTCGCCACCAACAGTCATGAACGTCGCGTTTGCGATCTGGTTGTCAAAGTCGTCGTCGTAGCCAAACATGGCAACATCTTCCGGGTTCTCTGCGTTAATTACTTCCAAATGTCTTCCAGTAGTAACCAAGAAAGACTTCAACGATTCGAGCTCTTCCAAGAGAATGACCCGTTCGCGTTCAGTCATTTGAGCCATTCTGTTCTCGCCTCCGGTGTGTTCTTGAAGTTGCAGCTGCACGCGCAAGTGCTGCGAAGCGGCTATCGCCAATGGCGCGACGCGATCTTTCAGCGCGTCGAAATGCTTACCCAAACGAGCGAGTCTCGCGGCGGAGGAGTTTCCATTCAGATCAACGTTTGCCAATAAATCCGCGTCGTTCTTGATAACTTTGTTGTTCGCGTTAATGTTATGCTTCGTTTTTGCTTTTTTGCTCTTGGTGTTGTGCGTTGATTTATTCTTTGCTGCTGTTGGTTTTGTTGTTGTTGTTGTCTGCTGTTCTTGTCGCTTCTTTGTCAAAGCGGCGTATTTCTTTCGAATCTCCGCAAACTCTTCTTGCTTTCTCGCCACGCGTTTCTTCAACCTTTCCGTGAAGTTCTTTTCCGCAGATTCCATCGATCGTTTCACCGCGTTTTCGTATGATTTAGACGCCTTCGATTTCTTCAACACATCAAAAAAGGTGTTGTACGGTACGAGATCAGCGCGCAAACATTTAGCCGTGGAATCGTCGAAGAACGCGATCGTTCTTGTCGCGGATGATTCTTTGCCTTTACAGACGCCTGGCCACCATCCGTGACCTTTCACGCGTCCCCAAACGTGCGCACCAACTTTCGGCCAGCTCTCGGACATCTGCGCGACAATCTCAGACATTTTACCTTGCGCCGGTAACGTGACTTTACTCTTTGATTTCTTTGTTTTCGTCGTGTTATTTTTGTTTTCATCTTTTTCGTCGTCGGCGTCGCACCATTCGAGCGTATCCGCCTCGATGTCGATATAATCCAACACCCCTTCGTTCTCTCTTTTCACCATGTCGTACTTCACGCAGTGTCTTTTCACCACTTGGTCGTAGTTTACGATCGTTCCTCGATGATACACTTGTTCGCCGATCCAAAAAACTTCAACTTTCTTGCCGATATACGCTCTCTTCGCCCTCAACTCTTCAAAGTCTATTTTGACCACGGCGGCGGCGGCGCCTGCGTTCGATTTATCCGCCGCGGCTGATTCCATTTTTCGTTTTTTAGTGCTGCCGTTTTCTTTGTTATTATTATTACTGTTTCCTTTGCTATTTCCTCTCTTGTTTTTCTTATTCGACGATCCCGGTCGTTCGTACGTGTTGATGCGTTCGTAGTCTTCGGTATCGTCGAACAAAATCTTTGGCTTGACGGACCTTTTCGATTTGCGAATACCATTCTCGTCGAATTCTGCGGCAACAATAGTAGGTGTTACTATTGTTGTTGTTGTTGTTGTTGCTGTCGTCTTCGCCTCGGATCCGTCGCCTTCTGCTCGAAGCGTCGACGCGCTCACGAATTTCGTCTTGATGGGCAGTTCCCCAGCTTTCCTCTTTAACCTCTGTTGTTGCGAGAATAAAGTCTCGTCGACGATACTCGTTGGAGTCTCAGATGAAGAGAGAACGTGTGGTCCCGCCGCGGTGTTTTTTAATAGCAATTGTTTTTGTTCTTGTTGTTCATGTTGTTGTTCCTTTCGAGCATCGAGAGATGGATTCTTCGACATTTTCATCGTCATCGTCATCCCGTCGGCCTTCTCCAATTCGAACAACGATAATGATGAAGCTTTTTCTTCGTGAGAATGATGATTACGAGAAATAGTCCCCGCGTTTCGCTGCTCCTCGGAGGAAGTGTTGTTGTTGTTGTTATTCAGCGCCGCCGCGACCATTCTCTCGTCGCTACTACTCCTCGAGAGAGAGAAGACTGAAATTACGGAGAGAGAATTACGAGGTGCCTTCTCTCAAATTAGGGAAATATATTCTCTCGCGAGACGATGATGATCGCACACACACGCCCTCTCTTTGATTGTGCCGTCACGGTCGACTGGGTTTAATCCTCGATCTCTTTTTTTAAGAGAGAGAGTATTTGCGCTTTCTGCTCTCTCTCTCTCTCTTCTGTGCCTTGATGAGAGTAGTATAACAGAGATAACAGCGTTCTGATATATAAACACTCCTTTATGAAAGAGAGCGATACTCTTGCGAGAGAGTAAGTGTAAAGAGATTTGATTTATTCCGAAAGAGAGAGAGAGAAGAGACGATCAGAGGGAACACCACAACACTCTTGCTTTTGAGAGAGAGAAAGTTTTTTTTTTGGGACATGGGAGGGGACGGGCCAAAAAATTTCATGAAAGAAGAGAGAAGAGAGAAATTTTCTGACTGCGTCGTGATGGAAAACTTTTGCTTTCTGCGCGACAAACGCCTCCAAAATTTTTTCTCGCAAATTATATATATAACGTATGTACTTCACATGAAACAACCCCGATGAGTGAAGAAGAAGAGAGATGACGACACGTACTCGTCGTCGCGGAGTGCAGTTACTGCTCTCCTCGCTGTCGTCGTCGTCTTCGCGAGAACGAAGAGCGAGGAGTCACCGCTCGTTAGCGTCGACTTCGAATTCTTCTTCTTTGAAAAAATCATCATCGGCAACGACTGCGACGGCGAACAACAACAACAACAGCTCGTCTTCTTCATCTTCGTCTTCGTCTTTAGTGCACTTAAAAAACTTCCAAACGCAACAAGAATACGCGAGAGCGATTGAATTAGGGAAACCTGCACCGGAAAACGCGTGGTGGTGCTACAAGTACTTCTGGGACCCGATCGTCGTCGTTAAGAATAAAACAGATGTTGTTACTCATTCTAAAAAGAAGACGAGAACAGATTACGTTTTGCGAGTGCAACGGGATTCTTCATTTGGCGCGATAAACTCGTACTTTCCTACGTTTGTGTATAAGATATTGAGTGGGTACAGAGGGCACTTACCGAAGAAAGAGTACGACGAGGAGAATCTATTGAGTAATAATAACTTCCCGTGGATGTGGATGTGGCTGAGGCAGGCGACGTCGATGGAGTCGTGGTTCCCGACGCAAGTGCCGGTGTTGGCGCACGTCATCGGCGAAGGAGAAACGAAAAGGAAACCACCTCCATTTAGCGGAACACCGAAGAAATTAACCAAGTATTATCAGTTGAAAGCGAAAAACACGATGGAGATGACCGTACAAGGTAATCAGTTGTTAGACTATATGAGCGCGAATAGTTTGTTGTATTACAGTTCGCAATCCGGGAACGACTGGTGGTCCAAATGGCCTTTGAAGATGTCGCTGAAGAAGAGGAGACAGTTATGGTTAACCATCGTCGGGCTACCGAAAGAGGAAAGTTTGTTAATGCACGAGGGTTTACATAATCAAATGCTTAGGGACGCGAGTTTCGTGTACGCGACCGATTGGACGTTTTCGAAAAAGTTAAAGAAGACGTTTTTAGGGACAGTCGGCACAGCTTCGAGACCAGACTCGAGAGAGCGCGATTTGGTTATTCGGAAGAAGGTAAAAGATAGTAATAATAAGAACAACTCGGCGCAATGGGTATCTACGCATCAGATGAAAGAGTTGGTGGATCCGCACGTCGTCGCGCCGACGTATTTCCCGTTTCCATTTTTTAACAAAGAGGCGAGTAATAATCCGTTAGTCGTCGCCTTCGTTTTGCCGGCGAAAGCAAGAAATGAGAAAGCGGTGGAAGAGCTGTCGGACATTTTCAGATTCGCGCGAGAAACCAACGTGGACGTTGCCGTTTGTGGATTACAAGTGGAAGATAATAAGAGTATGTCGTCCCTCGACAATACGTACGATAAATGGCGATCCTTACAAAACGAAACCGTGAGATTGACTCGAGAGGCATGCTTAATCGAATGGGAAAACCGAATAGGGAATAAAATTATGGATCAGGAGAGAGCGTTTATTGATGCTGATTTAGATTTAGATGCGACTATAGAAGCCTTGAAAGCAGGTCAGTGTCCCTCGAGCAAAGCGAAAGAGAAGTTTGATGATATCGCGTGGACGTTTGCAAAAACGGACGAAGTGGGGGACAAGAAGAAGGACGGGTATCTCGGTCGCGCGATTCGATTTTTCGTACAGCTGGGATTTGATAACACACGCACCGACGACGTGCACGAGTTTGAGAACTTTGGCACTCGAGCGAAAGTTGCCATCTTGGATACCAAGAAATTTTTGAACGGGGAGATGACGGAAGGCGATATAACAAGCAGAGAAGCATCGCGAAGAGCAAAAGTCGAGACACTCTCTTCTTCAGATTTAGAAATATTCCCGCCTTTGACACAAGTCGAGGATATTTTGCGAAGATTTAGACGTGCTTATAACGTAGCAAAAGCGAAAGAAACGGTTTCGGATTTTTTGACCTATAATTTAGTGTGGTGGGCGAGCGATTCGGTAATCCCCGTAGGAGTACTTGGATACGTCTATGAATCGAAAATTAAAAAATGTATCGATGAACTCGATCGAGCCGGTTTATCGAGGAAAGATCCGTATTTCATCAAAGTAATGGGAAATGTCGAAGCGTACGAGAAAATCATGACGTTTGAAGAACAGAATCTAGAAGACATGAAGGAAAAACTGAACGAGTTGAGATTTTTGTGCGACGACGAAGCGTCGCCTATTCTCGCGCAAGATGAGGAGGAAATCGACACTCTCATACATCGCGTGATCAAAGCGAACGAGGAAGCGAGCAAACGATTCGCGTATTTTCAGGAGAGGGATAAGTTATCTCTCCTTCCGGAATGGAAGGACTACGTTGGTAAAGGTATTTCCTTCGCTGATATTAACTCGAGATCAAATGAGTTTACCGAACTCATGCAAATGATGGCCAATCGATTGCAAAAGCTCAAGGATTGTAAAGAACTCTTTCGCGCGATGGATGAAAATGACCACTTTGCGTTGAAAAATAAAATTACCGAAGCGAACCTTCCGAACTCGGTGATTGAGAAAGCAATACTGCGTCAGAAAGAACTTCAAAAAGCGTACGCGCAGTATCTCAAAGATACGAGAGTGAAAAGAGGGATGAGCGCGTACATGCAACGGTACGAGGGTGAGGTAAACGCTGGGAAATCGATTTGGTACGACAGGAAAAAGGTTTTAGGCACGGGTTCACTTGGAGTTGTCGTCTATGAAGGGTATTATGACGAGAAACATCCGACAACAGGCAAAATCAAACCGCACGATGCGGCGATTAAAAGAATCCCGCTCGATGCGGATAGCAAAAATGCGGACGAGCGAAGACAATTACTCCGAAGAGAGTTTGAGGTTCACCGAAAAATAGCATCGAGAAGAATCACTCGTTTATTCGGCGCAGAGTTAAATGTACACGAAGACGATGATGACTCAAACAAAGCCGCATACGTGGCAACGGAATTATGCGGCGAGACGCTTACATCCTGGTTAGTCAACGGCGGGGTTGCGCTCAAGAAAAAAGATACAGATTTTAAGAAAGCTCGTCAAAGCGTTAAAGAAATCCCGTGGGAGGAACGTGTTAAAGTTGTGAAGCAAATAGCCGTCGCTTTGAAGGAAATACACGCCTCTGGAGTCGCGCATAACGACATCAAGGCTGATAATTGTTTGAAAAGTAGGAATGACGAGATATTCGAAGAAGAAGGAGAAGAACCAACGAAAATCTTTAAAATTTCGGATTTTGGCCTCGCGAAAGAATTCGACGATCGCTTCCAATCGTTCGAAGGAACTCAAAGAAAGGCACAAAGTTTCACGTCGCAGTATGGCATGGGTCCTTCCACTGTGGGCACTGGAAGTATGCAAAACCCGTTGAGAAAACCCCCTGAAGAGCTCTCCTGGGACGGATCTGGGGTGGTGCAACTCACTCCGAAGAGAGACGTCTGGGATCTCGGGTGCTTGGCTTTTCAAGTGCTCACCGGGGCGTGGTCTCCTTATTCTTCGGTGGAAATCAAAGAGGACGATGTCGCCGCGATTACGAGGATGAATCACAAGAAAAGAGAAGGAAGGTACGAAAATTTGAACACTCTTTTACAAGTCGCGAATTTACCTCGGCACGTCCAAGTCGTCTCCAACTATCTGATTGGAAAGACGCTGCATCAAAATCCAAAAAAACGCCCAACTTCTGCGGAGTTCGTGTCAATGATGCAACTGTGTGATCCAGAGTTTTGTATGGAGCAGATAGAGGATGTTGCCGATAGATCCAACCCGGGCAAAGTCGGCAGAGCGAAGAGTTTAATCGGAGATCAAACCACACAAAATTTAGTCGAGAGAGCATGGGTTGGTCGAAAAGCCGACGTGAGGAGAGTGACGGATAATATCAACAACTGGAAAGATCACATCCTGTCGAGTTTATTACAAAGGTCAGAACGAAGAAGAGCGGAAGATAGTGGCAGCAGCGGCAGCAACAACGCGAGACCACTGACGAGATCCCAGAAACGGCGAGCGGCCCGAGAACGACGTCAGAAAGAGAGAGTTATTGCCCCCGATGACACCAACGATAGCGAAGAAGATATCCAAGGAGGTAAAATGGAAACTCTAAAGGTATCTTCGGCTTCGTTAGAGTCCCTGGAAACCGAAATACCAGAGGACAAAAAGCAAGAACAACTCAGCGCCGGCGCGTACTCGAACGATTTTGCAGGTTTAGTCCTTTGCATTCGTAACATCTATACCCATCCACCCATGGGGCACGGAGGAGAAGCCTTTCGAATTCAGCGCGAAATGAAAAGCTGGCTCTCCGCTAATGGCGCGCCGTTTGTGGAAAAACCTGGCGAAGACGAATACGTCAAACTCGAACGCCTCGTCGCGTTGTATTTTGTCACTCGTTTCCCAGACGCCGCGATTATCGCCTATCAATTGTTAAACGATAAGAAATGAGTAAACTAGTATTATTATTAGCATCTATTAGAAGAAACTATTAGTATTATTATTATTACATGCGTTGTTTAATTTCAGCAGACTATGTATGTAGCCCTCGCCGCGCGCGCTGCGAGGAGATGATAGATACTGTTGTTGATAGAACTTAACTTTTCGAATTTATTCATCGCATCGAATCTGGGCACTCGCTCGACTTTTCGATCCAAGAAAGAAAGAGAATTCTTCGATTGCTTGAAAAAAAAAGGGGAAGAAAAAATTGGAAAAAAAAGAAATCCTCATTTTTTACCCAGCAAACACGCAACCACGCACCACTCGTTGCTCTTGCTGTCGCTCTTGTTTTCCTATCACCATTACTACTCCACTGCTATTACTCTCAGAGTAAAACGTTAAGCCCGCGTTTTGTCGCAAATGTCGCCACGCACTCACAGGGATGTCTTCGAGATATAATTTTTGAGTGCGTGCCAACAATTCTTTCTTTTTGTTGGGGGAAAAAGAATAAAGAGAGATGATGAAGAACGTCACGCGAGACATTTCTCCGGCGAAAACAAACGATCAGATTGAAAGAGACATCGAAAAGGAGATGACGACAATGCGCGACGAGGATGTGATGTTGTCTTCGCCGCGGTTCTTCTCAGAGGAGGAGGAGGAGAACGAAAATGACGACGCGCAATTTTTGATGCTGAACGTTGGTCCAGTCGGGACGAGGAGAGATTCGTTGAAAACTTCAAAGCGAAGACGAAGGTCTTTAGATTTTACCGCCGCCGCGCTGGGAGAGAATGAACAACAGCAACAAAACGCAGTTGCTCCTCTTCCAATACAACAACATTCCAAGAGTTTTTTAGCCTCGCTACCTCCGATTGATTCCCCGACGCTACTCAAGAAAGAGCAGAAGAAGAAACAGCTCGCGGAGACGACGACGGCGGAGACTATTCCGTTGCACTCGTTGCACTTGCCGGAATCGTTCGTGAAATATTTACACAGGAAAGGGATCAAGAAGTTGTACGATTGGCAATCGGACGTGCTAAACACCCCTGGTGCGTTAACGCACGGGCAAAATATCGTGTATTGCGCGCCCACGTCCGGTGGGAAATCCTTAGTCGCGGATATTTTGTTAGCGAGAAGATTGACGCAATACAAAGGGTGCATATGTTTGTTGGTGTTGCCATTCGTGTCCTTATGCGTGGAAAGAGCGAGAGACTTGGAGATTTTATTGTCGAGCATACACCGATTGCGCGTGTTGCGTCACTTTGGTGGGAGTGGCGGCGGTATACCGAAATCTGGAACTGGGCAAACGTACTTGATTGTGTGCACGCCGGAGAAAGCCAACGCTCTGGTGACGAAGATGATTGAACAACACAGATTGAAAGATTTGAAGTGCGTGGTGGTCGACGAGTTACACATGGTTCAAGAACCAGGGCGAGGTGCGACTTTGGAGTGTTTGTTGACGAAGTTAGTGTACGCGACTGAAGAGAATGGGAGTGGCGCGCCCGGAGATGCCGCAAATACAAACACGGTATTGGGCGACGTGTCGCAATACTCGTCCTCGGACGGCGGGTACTCCATCTTCTCGCCACCGTCTAAAGAAGGTGAAAATACAATGAATAACCAAAGACCGATACAGATTGTTGGCATGTCCGCGACGTTACCGAACGTAAATGCGCTGGCGGAATGGCTGGACGCGTCTTGTAGCATTAGTAACTATCGACCGGTGACGTTGGAAGTCTTCGTCAAATCGAGAAATAATATTATCGACAGTGCGTCGGGCGAAGTCGTTCGTACGTTAGAGCAAGGAAACGATGTGGTACACGTAGGTAAACTGTGCATGGAAACGTTACAGGAAAATGGCCAGGTTCTTGTCTTTTGCGGCACGCGAGATAAATGTCGAGTACTCGCAGATCAGTTGGCGAAAATGAGATTTGTTGATGTTAATTTAGGTATCGGGAACTCGGTCGAGGCGAGAGAACAATTCGCCTACGACGCTTTACCGAGGAACGATAAAGATGGTTCGATTTCCAATATCGCCAAGTACATCATTTCAGGTATTGCGTTCCATCACGCTGGCATGCAAGTAGAAGAACGTCAAGCGATTGAAGTTGCATATAAACGTGGCTTGGTTCGCATCGTATGCGCCACGTCCACGCTCGCGGCGGGCGTGAACATGCCCGCGCGAAGGGTTATCGTTCGCGACTTGCTCGTCGGTGGAACGCAAAAACTGGAACCGAGAAATCTGCAGCAAATGATCGGTCGCGCTGGAAGAGCTGGCTTAGACGATCGAGGCAGCGCTTACGTTTTCGTCAGTCAAGACGTTCCGGAGAAAGTCCTCGAGAAGAAAATCGAGGAAGTGCGCGACATGCTCGAAGGGGATTTGCCCGAGTTGGAATCTGCGTTGGCACAAGCTGGCATGCGGCGTGTCATGTTGGAGGGATGTGCTTCAGGTTTAGTCCGACACGCGAGAGAAGTCAAACGCTACGCGCAGAAAACGCTATTATCCGCGTTGAACGATTTCGACGATTACGTGCAATCCATCGCCGTCGAGGCGTTGAAGTGGTTGCAAGACGAAGCGTTATTGAAATGGTGTCCGAAAACGCACACGTATTCAGCCTCAAATTTAGGAAACGCCGCGGCGCAATCTGGGATGGTCAAAGTCGAATCGATTCGACGCGTCGAACAAGATTTGTTGTTAGCCAGGAAGGCTTTAGTCTTAGCCACGCCTCTGCACTTGTTGTTTCTGATTACTCCGACATTGGATTGGCGTGAAGAGGAAATCGTGCAAAAGAATGGCAAAGTCATCAAGAAGATGGTCCCGCCTGACCCGTTGCCTCCATTAAATCAAAAGTTCTTCATGGATTTGTACTCAAACTTAGATCCATTGCAAAAGTCTGTTCTGGAAATGGTCGGTATTGAACGCGCGTACGTCGAAATTCGTTTACAACAAGGTAAAATGGACAACCCGCGTGACGAGAATCATGCGAGGCAACGACTGCTGTGCATTCGATTCATCAACGCGTTAATTTTACTCGACTTAGTCGAAGAAGTCAAAGTCGATCACATATGTAAAAAGTATTCCATCACCGGTCATACGTTGAAAAAGTTGCAGGAAGAATCGGTTCGTTTAGGATTCACCGTCTCGTCCGTGTGCGTGTACATGCGATGGCAGGATTTAGGCGATTTGGTAAATCGCGCTGCGGAACGGCTCATGGTTGGTGGCAGAGAAGATATTTTACCACTCACTTGCGTCGGAGACTGCATAGATGTGACTCGAGCGCGAGCGTTACTAGATGCGGGAATGAAGTCGCCAAAAGATGTCGTCGGATTTGGCGTCAAAAGAGTGCAAAAAGCCATCAAACGTTTGAACACGGTGAAAAACTCGGCACATACGGCGAACCAGATTTTTAGAGCGTGCGAGAAATTTATCGCCGAGGAAGCGAAAGCGGCGAGAGAAGAAGCGGAACAGAGAATGCGTGAGTTGATGGAAGAGGAAGAGTTGTTTTGTTTGGAGGAGGAGAATAACACGACCAATAACACTACGACCACCACGACCACGATGCTTCTCAAGGAAGAAGAAGAAGAAGAGCAAGCGGAAGCGGAAGACATGTGGGCGGGAGGTTGCAGAGGAGGCGTTAAAAAACGAAAAGACCACGTTTTGGTAGAAGGTAAAAATGAGAACGCGAGGAATGCTTCTTCT
>Ga0206123_10003460_pt1 | contig 13023 bp, 8 predicted proteins | sample Helgoland_Spring_2_FD_160086 | JGI IMG/M metagenome (GOLD analysis project Ga0206123, IMG submission 160086) | Pelagic subsurface seawater microbial communities from Kabeltonne, Helgoland, North Sea - Helgoland_Spring_Bloom_20160316_1 | ecosystem: Environmental > Aquatic > Marine > Epipelagic ... | reverse complement strand
CCACCGTTTGCGGTATTGTTGTTGTTGTTGTTATTATTATTATTATTATTACTCCTGTTATTTCGTATGTTTGCAATCGCGTTCGCTTCTTCTTTACCGATCGCAAAAAAGTTCTCGAATATCCCCGGCGGTTGTTGGTTTCTTCTTCTCCTCCTTCCGAAGTTGTTGTTGTTCCTGTTGTTGTTGTTGTTCGCATAGTTATCGTACATTCCGCAGTTCACTCGAAACTGTGGGTACCTTTCAATGATTGAACACGCGTACACGTACGGCACGTGAAATCGCATCAAACTTTCAATCGGCGTTTGCAAACACACGAGCACGTCTCGAATAGTCGTCACAAACGGCACGAACGCGTCCACCCGATGTCGAGTCCGCACCATCGTCCCGTCGTCGTCGATGACGCTGGATACTCCGGCAATGAGCATCCTCCCGAGCGTCCTCGCGATGTACGTGTACACGTGCGTCTTCTCCAAGCGATGAAACCACTTCCTCAGCAAAATAAACAGCTTATTCCCTCGTTGCATCTCGCGGCTATAAAACACTCGCACCTCGCACCCTAATATCGTCTCCACCACATCCCCGAGTCGATTAAACTCTCTGCAATCCGCATCCGCGGCGATTGGAATCAACGTGTTCAAAAGCGCGTCTCTCCACGCGTTGAAATATTGGTGCGTTCGATCCTTCGCCGTCGGCGCGAACCACTCCAAAAACCGCTCTCGGCGAGACCGTCTCGGCAAGTTCCTAAACGTCGCTTGGCACACGCGACATCTCGTTTCCGTGTTCCCGCTGTTTTGTAAACTCACCGACTGCCAGTGTCTCAAACACCTCGCGTGGACGTAACCGGCGCTTCCCGAGCAATCGCACGGAGAGATCATCTCACTCATATCGTCGGATCCGAAGCAAAACCTGCACTGGATGTTCACGTTGTTGTTGTTGTCCTCTTCTCCCGCAGCATTATTTGACCCAAAAATATTCCTCGTCGTCGTCCTCGTTTCTGGGGAAGAAAACGACGCGAGTTCTTCTTCTTGGTGTCGTTGCGCATCCTCGCGAGGAGGAGGAAGAGGCGCAGGACGAACCATCGGTCGTCGTCCTCGCCTCTTGCACATCTCGATGAACGCGCCGCAGGAAAGAAACACCGCGAACCGAACGTGGCCGGGATTGATGAGGAGCATGTTGAGTGATATTGCTTCTTTCCTTTTTCCTTCTCTTTCTCTCTCTCTCTCTCTGTCTCGCGCACAAAGCGTGTGTTTGATGTGTGTTTTTGTGAAGATTCCGTTGGGGAGATTTGGAGTACATAGAAGCAAGAGGATCGAACGCGAAGAAGGTTGTTGTTCTTGTTGTTGTTGTTCGGAGAACAAGAAGAGAAAATGTGGCGCGTTGCTGTGGCGAAGTGTTTTATTCTTTTCGTCGCGATATATCTTATTTTAAAAACAATACGGTGGTCGTCGTCCGCGCGTCTACCGTCGGCTCGTCGAAACTCTCTCTCTCTTTCTCTCTCATTCTTATTCGCTCGGCTCCGCGACCGTCAACTCTTCCTCGCCAAACGGCGGCGCATTTTTCGAATAATATACCCCTAACATCAACAAAACGTCCGCGGTGAACACCCCGGCGAACGATTTCCAAACGAACGGAATCAAAACGTTAATCAATGGAATCGCGATGAAGAGCACGTTCAGCGCGTCCTTCTCCTTCGCTCCGCAGTCTCGCGCTCGCAACGACGGCACCGTAAACATCCACACGGACCACATCCCCATCAATCTCGCAATCGTCGGTTCCTCGGATGGGTAAATCACGTTGAATGCGAGTAAACCTCCGATTAAGATTGCCAAATACGCTTGGACTTCAAACACTTGGTACAAGACGGTGCCTTTCTGCGCTGGATTTTTTTTCTTCTTTGCGTCTCCTGACGAAGAAGGGGCGAATGTGGTTGCGGTTTTTTTTACGAATTTGTTCAAGTTTTTATCGAATGACGATGTCGAGGCAGAGGCAGAGGAGGACGTGGTAGAATCCCTTTCGCCTGTGGCGAGTGTTGCGTTTTCGTTGTCCTCGTTCGTTGCTTTCAAGACAAAAGATGATTGTTTTTTCCGACCTCCTTCATGATTCCTGGGAAAACTAATCGATGATGATGCACTACGTCTTTTCCCCGTTAAAGCTTTTAAGGCGAGCGCGTCGTTTTTGCAGCAGTTCGATGAAGACGATACCCCCCTCAGAGATGATCCTCTGCGTAACGTCGTCGTAAAAGTCGTCGTCATTGTGTTTGCGTTTGTGTTTACTCTTCTCGTACTCTCTCTCTCTGTTCTGAAAAATCGCGTCGTCGTATCTCGTTTTTTGACTATTTAGGGTTTTGATAATACCCTAAACAGTTTTTTTTCTAACACCCTCGAGAGAGAAGATGAGTCTTTGCACTTCATCTCGTCGCGCGCGCGCGAGATATATCACACACGCACGCGCAGAAAGAGCGCTTCGTCGTTTTGCACGAAGTTGGAAGAACAACATCAACGCGAGAAGATGGTGCGCAGTTTTAGACAAAAAGAGAGAATCTCACTCTTTACTTCTTTCTTGCCCCCGAGGCGCGTTTTGTACGTCGAAAGTAAAACTCTGCTTTGGTTCCCCGCGGGGGGAAACAAATTGGAGACCAACAAAACAACTAGGCTTTCTCTCTCTCTCGTATTCTCTGTCGTCCCCTCTCGCAAACGCACTCGCTGACCCTGAAACGTTTCTCTCTCTCGTCCCTCTTTCTTGCTTTCGCTGCTCTCCTCCTCGAAACGTGAACAACAACAAACAGGTCGTCTCGGAGAAAGAGCAAAAGTCCTCCACCACGAATGGTTTGTTTTCCAAGCTGTTTTCCTCCAATAAGAACAACAACAACATCAACGCGTCGAGTATGAAAGGCGAAGAGTCTCACGAGCGGCCTTTACCTCCTTCTCGTGGAGAATGCTTTCAACAGCAGGAGCAGGAGGAGCAACAAGAACACCAACAACCGTCGACGTCGTCGTCGGCGTGGAAACAACTTCACTCGGCGCAGTCTAAATTGAACGCGGCGAACGCTATGAAGAGAGGAGCCGGAGGGAAAGCGGCGACGACTTTGAGCAGCGGTGTCGGGACGACGACGACGAAAATGTCCGCGGGGACGAAGAAGGCGATGAAGTCCTCCAGGGAGGCAAAGTTTCGGAATTATTTGAACTTGGACGGAACTTTAGATAAGTTGACGAGAGCGTTGGACGATTTGTTGCGAAGTAACGTGAAACCAGAGTCGCCGGCGGATTGGTTAGTCGCTCGATTATCGGACGACTACGCGAACAAACTGAAAGAAGCGCAAGAAGATTTGGAAGAGCAAGTGAAGGAGAACGAAAAGTTAAAAGAACGGTGGGATAAATCGAGAAGTTTCGTGCATCGATTACAGGAAGACGTGGAAGATTTGACGAAAAAGTTGGAAGAGGAGAAGGAAATGGCAGAAGCGGTCGCCGCGAGAGCTATGCACGAGCCGCAAGAGGTGGAGATGTTGAAAGAGGAGTTGAGAGAGGTGATGGAAGACGCGAACGAGATGGCGGATTTAATCCGCGAGTACGAGCAAAGAGAAGAAGAGCGCTTGGCGGTGCGAAGCGTGAAGAAAGAGTTGCAAGAGGAACGAGAGAGGGTGTATGGAAATGGAACTTTACCGAGTCCTCGGTCGTCAGACGCGTCGTCAAAGAGATTGATGCGGTTCGAAGAGATTAAAGAAAAGGTTAGAAGACAACACGAAGACGCGCAGAGATACAAACAGAACAGAAGCGGCGGAACATCGCCGACGGCTTCGGATATGAGTTCGCAGTACGTGGAAGAGGACAACGCGCCAAAGTACACGAGGTCCGCGTCGAAGAGGATTACCGAAAGCGAAGGAAAAATGTTGTTTTAGAATTTGGTTTGTATATCACACTACAAGGGTACGATAATAGTTACTGTATCTGCTATCAACTCCTTTATTATTCTACACGTACAGCGAAGGCGCGAAGACGATGCCTCTTCGCAACAACTCCGCTCCTTTTTCAAACTTCTCGCGTAAATTCTCATCCCCGCACGCCATCGCCGCTCTGCCGAGCTCCAACATCAATTCGTCCAATCGACGCATGGCGCGAACGATAGTGCCTTCAAACAAATCCGTTCGCAACAACACTTCCGAAAACGTTTTTCCTCCCGCCCATTCGTGCACGATTTCCACCAAGAACGTTCGAAACGAATCGACGTATTTTTCCACGTCGATTTCGAGTTTTTGTTCCAGTTGCGTATTGGCGATGAGTTTCGCCGCGTCTAAAACGCCTTTGATTGGCACCTCTAGATTTTTCGGTATGGTTGGCTTTTGGTTCGACTTTTCCGTTGGAACAAACATGGAACACAACGCGACGAGTTCTCTCGGCGTCGCTTTCGCGAAGGCGCCGTTGAACATCAACTCCGTGGCCAAAAGTTCATCCGCCGTGTCGATTTCGCACGCGCATCGGCCTTTGGGTAAAACGACGCCTTCAGCGTCCACGTGGTTGAGTTTGCGTAAAACTTTTGAACGCGAAGATAATTCGTCGCGAAACTTGGACAGTTCGCTCGTTTTTATGCGCGAAGATAACACTCTCGATCGTTCCTCGAGAGTCGCTTTCTTCTCAAACATCGCTTTCTCGTCAAAATCCTCTTTCGGGGCGTTTTTATCCTTCATCTTCGCTCTGAGCGTCTTTTGTTTTTCGTAATACATCTCTTCTTCGTCGTCTCCAGCTTCATACAGTTGATGTGTTTTAATCTTTTCGCGAACAGACTCGAGTTCTTGAACCATCGACGCGTACGAAACTTCGACGCACCCTAGCGCGTTCACGGCGTCCAAACTCGGCACGTCCCGCAAACCTTTCTTCTCCTTGAACGTATGCACAATCGTGCGAACGCTCTCGTACACCGCGTCTCTCGACGTCGAATCGCGAAGATCGTCGGACAGTTCTAAAATGAGTTCACCGATGTTCGCCACCAACGCGAGACTGACGGGAACGATTTCCGTCGTGTTTCGTTTACGTTTTTTCTTTTCACCTTCTAAAATCGTCCCGCCGGCGTCGATGTTGACATCTGCTGGAGTCAATATACCTTCCGAAGCACCCGGTCCTACGCGCATTAAGCAATCAACGACGACCGTTTCCGGTGCGATATCTTTCGTCGAAGGATCAATCCCTCGCATTCTCAACATCTCGTCCGAGAGTTGATAGGCGTTTACGACGCACCCCCATCCGAAATCGTCGTAACCGTTGCGGATTTTCAGCAATCTCCCCGGCGTGAGAAACTTCATCACTCTTGTCGGTTCGAGTTCATGACGTTTCAACTCTTTTTCCAGTCGACGCGCCCGTTCGATGAGTTTTCCATACTCGGTGGATTCTTTGCTCACGTTTTTGAGTTTTTCATCTATTCCGGCAATTTCTTCTCGCACTCGGTCGCGTTCGACTTTCATTCCTGGAACCGCTTTGGCGTGCTGGTACGAGTGAAACGATCGTTGAATGACGAATTCCGCGTCCATAGTTCCGCTTGCTCGTTTTAACAGGTTCAAAATAGAATAGTAACTCAACTTGAACTCTGAATTTAATGCCTGCGGTTTGCCTTGTAACATTTCGCGCATCGCGGATTCCTCCATTTTTTCATCAGCCATGACGATGCATATGCCTCGATCGTCTTTACCTCGTCTACCCGCGCGTCCGGACATTTGCGTGTACTCTCCAGGTGCTATAACGCGTTCTTCGTTTCCGTCGAATTTCTTCACCGCGGTAAAAACGACCGTTCGCGCGGGCATGTTCAAACCCATCGCGAACGTCTCCGTCGCAAAGAGACATTTGATCAAGGATTCGCTGAAGAGGATTTCCACGAGCTCTTTCAAGCACGGGAGTAAACCCGAGTGGTGAATTCCAATGCCCGCTTTCAACAGGGGTAATATTCCTTGCACCGCGGGTAATTTTCTATCTTCTTCGTCTAAACACTTCAATGCGTTCGTGTACACTTCTTCCACGGCTTCCGCCTCTTCCTCGTCGTTGAAGTGAATTTTCTTGCACTGTTTGGCGTACTCCTCGCATTCTCTTCGAGAGAAGGAAAACACGATCACGGGGAAGAACTCTTTGTTTTTAATCATCCGAGTGATGCGTAAAATATCCGACTCGTCTTGCGTGTTGCCGTGTTGTCCGTTACCTCGTCCTCCTCCTCCTCGTCCTCCTCGTCCTCCTCGTCCCGGGCCTCGTCCTCCTCGTCCTCCGCCGCTATTTCCGCTATTACCACCACTATTCTTCAACGCCGCGCGTAACTTTTCGAAATTCTCCCGCCTGAAATTCCCAACCTCGTCGACGATTAAATGCAATCCTTTCCCGCCCTTCGGAAAACCGTAGTGTTGCAACGGCGTCGGCCGATGGTCGGTATACACGACGTGAACGCAATGTTCGTGTAAACTCGCCACCCACTCGGCAAACTCCAACGCGTTCGGCAAAGTCGCCGATAAAAAAACTAACCGCGCGTTTTTAGGCGCGAACACTATGCTCTCTTCCCACACCACCCCTCGCTCTCGATCTCTCATGTAGTGCACCTCGTCGAAGATGATCCATCGCACCTCTCGAATCACCTCCCCGCCTCTGTACAACATCGACCTCAAAACCTCCGTCGTCATCACCAAACACGTCGCGTTCGGATTAATCACCGTATCCCCCGTCATCAAACCAACGTCCCCGAACTCCTCTTCTAACTCTCTAAACTTTTGATTCGACAGCGCTTTCAACGGCGACGTGTATATCACTCTTTGCTTATCGCGAAACGCCATCGCTATCGCGTATTCCGCGACAACCGTCTTCCCAGCCGACGTGTGCGCCGCCACCATCACCGACTCGCCTCGTTCCAAAACCGCCACCGCGGTCGACTGAAACGCGTCTAACTCGAACGCGTACTTCTTCGCGTATTTCTCCGATGAAAATGTCGGCGTCTTTAATAGCGATACCTCCATGGCACTTAATTTGAGAGACTTTGGAATAGCCACTTCGTGCACGCAACTCGTTCGCTTTTGCCGCTGGTATCGAGCGACCGTGTCATCATCATCGCGATCCTCTTTAATCTCACCTTCGTCCTCCTCCTTTTCCTCCTCCCCCTGCTCGTCTAAAGCATCGTCACCTCTGCTTTTCCTCCTCGCCGCCGTCGTTTCTGTTCTCGTTTCAATCACGTGTTTCTTCACGCTTTCCCGAAACAATTTGGCCGCTTCGGATGGTTCCGTCGTCGCCGCGTGTTGAAACGGATGATGATGATGATGTTGTTTATCGTCGTCGTCGTTTTCGTCGTCGTTTCCTGCGTCCAACGGAGCCGAAGCACCCGCCGCCATGACGTGCGCGCGAGACGAACACTTTTGAGGAACATTCGTCACTTCGCATGGGGAAAAGAACAGACGACCGGAGCGTCATAGATGTCGTTCCAAACGGCGTCGCCTTTAACCTCGCCAAGTCGTGGTTAGGTCTGGTAAAGAAGAAGGACGACGACGAGGACGACGGAAACGCCGACAGAAGCGAGAACGAGAACGTAAACAACAACAACAACAACGAGACGTTCTCGTTAGAGGCATTCCGTCGGGACGCGCAAAGAGAGGAAGAGGAAACGTCGGCGTCCGGACGCCACGGAGGGAAAGGAGGAGGATCGCAACGCGCGAACACAAGACTCGGATTAGGTGCGAAATATACGAGCCACTCGAAAGCCGCGCGGACGATGCAAACGATCGCGGAGAAGAAAATCTTCGATCGAGTGCAAAGAGAGAAGCACACGAGGAGGATGGAGGAAAAGGAACGAGAGCGCGAAAGTTCCTCGGACGAGGACGAGGACGAAGAGGACGTCAGAGGGTTGAGCAAGAGCAAGAAGAGGAAGATGGAGAGGTTTGATGCGAGCACGTATAGGAGGAAATAGATTGACTGTTGTTGTACATTAGTAGTTTAGCTGCTATAAGAAATGGTTTAAAAGCGACGCGTTACGTACGCGCTAATTCCGAGTCGTCACACGACGGCGTCTTTCGCCGAAGAGTTGATGATGGAGTCTTCTTCTATGTTCATCTCGTTTTTCATGGCGTCTTCAAAAGCGCCGGGGTCGGTTACCTCGTCGTCGTCGTCGTCGTTACCAAAACCGCCCAGGGTAAAATCGCTGTTCAGTTCTCTCGCGCCTTTTTTCTTTCGTTCTTTCTTCTCGAGGACGGTATTAGGATCCTCGTCGATTAACGCCGGTCCGTGATAGTAGCCTTCGATAGCAATCGCGGCAACGACGACGCCTAGAAATAACTCCGCGCGAACGGTTTCACCGAGGTACGCGATGGAGACAAACGCGACTATGAATAAAGAAACCGTCGTCGCGAACGTCTTCGCAATGACGTCTAAATATTTCATCACCGCCGAGGTGGCGATGCCTCCAAACGCAGAGTTTGCGACCAACGCGAGCGAGACGAGCGTGTGCCCGCGAAAGAGCTCGTAATGGACGCCGTTTTCAAACGCGTTCGTTTCCCACACCAAACTCGCGAAGGTAATCATAGTCCCCCAACCGTATAACAAGGCGTTTTGGAAGTAAAACGGGTTCGGCGTGTTCTTGAGAAACATTTCCACGCACACGCCGGCTATCGAACTCGCGACAATCGCGAAAGATTCCAACACGTACCCTTGCGTCAATCGACCGTAATCGCTGAAGGATGACGCGAGCAACATTCGTCGCTTCGTCCTCTCCTCCTCGTTGTCGAGCACCGACGACACCGACGAAGACGCGAGAGAAGACATAGAAGAATACGGCGACGCCCCTCTCCTCCTCGTCATCCCCGCGCCGGCGAAGATGTGCCGATCGTCCGCGAATCTCACGTGCTCCCCACTCCCGCCTTCCTTCGCGCCTAACTGCGATATCATGCACCCAACCGTTAGTAAAATCATCATTCGCCATTGCAATTTCGTTAAATGTTTCTTCATCATGATTTTAAACGCGCACGCGGTGACGACTATTTTCAGCTGGTTCAGCATTTGATACGAAAACGCTCCTAAATCCGCAATCACGAAGAAGTTTAAATTGTTCGATATCGCGTATAAACTCGCCGGTACCGCGGCCATGAACACGGTGGAATTCGACACATCCAACGTCGTTTTAATACCACTCGTTTTCGTCCTCTCTTCTCTCGTCCAGTAGAACAAGACGAGACTTAAAACTAACTTCCCAAGTTCGGCGAAAAACGGGACCGTTAACGAGTTGTACGCGAACTTCGTGTTGGAAGGATCTGATGTGTTTTGTTTCAGAGTGAACTGCGTGAGCAAAGAGAGCGAACACGTGGTGAGGACTTGCAGAAAGAGAAGGAGCTTTTGCGTCGGCGTGTAGTACGACGAGGAGGAGGAGGAGGAAGAGGACATTATTCGTAGTCGTGTTTCATCTAAATGTGATTACTCGATGTGTGTGTTGTGACGATGAATTAAAACGACGAAAGCGAAAGGTCTTAGTAGTAATGAACGAGTATACTGGTCTTAATCAAAGTTATTTACTCGACGATGTGATCGATCAACCCAAAATCAATCGCCTCTTTTGCGCCAAAGTACGTATCTCTGGTCATCAAACCCCTCAACTCCTCGTAATCCTGCCCGGTGTATTTCGCGATGAACGCCGATTGCGCCTTGGCGTTTCTGTTCAACTCCAACGCTTGCAACTTGACCTCGACGGAGGTTCCGCTCAAACCGCCCAACGGCTGCGCTAATATCATTCTCGCCGATTTCATGGAATATCTCTCACCTTTCGTCCCGGCGGCTAAAATCATCAAAGGCGGTCCTGCCACGCATCCCATCGCGACCGTTTTCACCGGACACGTGATCATCTCCATGGCGTCGACGATCGCGACGACGCAATATTGCGTCCCCGCCGTCGCGTTGATGTATAAAGTTATCGGTTCATTCGGTGCTTCTGATTCTAAAGCGAGCATTTGTGCCACGATTATTGCCGTAGAATCTTCGTCGATGCGTTCGCCGATGAAGACGATTCGGTTGTTCACTAAGAACGTGAATAAATCTTGTTGCTGAGACCCGTCGCCGAGTGGGACGACAATAGGGACCGTTTCCGGGCCGTTTCTGATTGACATTGCTTTTGCTTTTGCTCGACTTTTAGTACTGGGAAACCGTTTTTTCAAGAGTTGTCCTCGTCTTCTGCAATTGATAACGTTGTTCTTTTTTGCGTTGGTTTTCGAGGACACCGACGACGCTGCACCCGTGGCGTTGTTCGCGGTGTTTCTCAGCGCAAACATGATGACGCCGATGTGATGATGATAAAACTTTTCGTCTCTGCTCTGAAAATGGAAGAAAATGTCTCTCTCTCTTATACAAAATGTAAAACACACACACACACACGCTTTATTATAAAGACCTTTTATTCTTCTTTCGCTTCACCTGAGAAACTCTCTCTCTCTCCACTCTCTCTCTCTCTCTCTTTCTCTCTCTCTGTCTTTTCGAGCGCTCTTTTGAATGGTCCGAATGTCAACGCAAAACAGCAGAGGGAACACACGACCTAATTTTGCTCCAAATTTTGTGAGACAAAGAAAGAGAGGAAAAACAGAGAAGGACCCTTAACCGCCACTATTTAGGGTTTTTTTAATCCAAGCCAAAAAAAATTTTTCAACACCAAACTGCTCTTCTTTTGCTCTTTTGGAGATCATTCACTCCTTAAAGCTTTAGAGAGAATACTTAGCACGTAAACAACAAGCGCAAAGCGAAAAGCGAGAGAGAATACACACCGCACACATATAATACCACGCAAAACGAGCAAAATGGAGAAAGATTTTGTTGTTGTTGAGCAAAACAAAGAGGATGATGACTTTGTTTTCGCGCGTTCGCGAGAAAAACGGAAACCGAGAGATAGATTGTGGTCGTTCCTTTTTACCATTGTTCTTTCTTCTTCGCTTCTTATTGGAGGCATCAATTACGCGCATAACAACGCGGGGAGTTCTGGAGATGATGTTCCGTCGCCGTCGGAGATGGAGTTTGGCCAAGCGTGCGATGGACCTTTGTTTTTAGCGAAGTTGGAAGCGAACAACGCGCGGTATAAGGTTGCGAATTCGGTACCTTTACCACCTGGTGGTGGTGGTGCTTCGACGAGCGAAACAACGGCTTTGTTGGGGAAAGGCGCGTATAGGAGATTGACGACGACGAAGGAAAACGACGAGGTTTACGAGGAGGATTTGATGAAAAGAAGCAGAAGAAGAGAAAGTTTAGGACCGGACGGTCCGGACGCGAGTAGTAGTAGTAGTAATAGTAGCGAGAGGAATAGTATTCGTCGTCGTCGTCCTGAACAACAACAACAACAACAGAAACAAAAACTCGGAGTGAGCGAGTCGACGAAGAAAAACAACGCGCACTTGGCGGCGAAAGAGATCATGTTCAATTCCGAGCAACCGTTTGACGTGACGGTTGTGATTAACGCCGCGTTGTGGTGCGCGGGAATATCGCTGCTCGTTTCGGTGCTCATGGGCGTGTTCATCGTGTACATGTTTCGAACGTGCGCGCATAAAACAGTTTGGGGGATTATTTATTTCAAGATTTTCTCGCTCTTTGGAATGGCGGTGGCGATGTTGAGCATGGGAAGCATGGAAGGGTTCATCACGTTCGCGTTGATTGGTTTGTTAACATGGTTCGTCTATTGGTTGTGGACGGACGAGTTGAACGTGGTCGCTTCCATGCTCGCGGTCAGTTCTCAAGCGTTGAAGGATAACCCGGGCATTCTTGGTTGCGTGTTGAGCTTGCAAGTTGCCGTGTTAGCGTTTGTGATACCAGTCGTTGGTTTCGTTTACATCGCTTTATTAGGCGGCGCGCCAGACGTCAACCCGAAAGCGATTTACCAAAACTCCTCGACGTTGGCGTGCGCGGATTACGTCGGGAGACCGGTGAATTGTTGCGCAACCACGCCAGGCGCCTGGGTTGCGTGGTACGAAGCGTTGGCCATCATTTCGATCATCTGGGCGTTCGCGTTCGCTTTAGAAGCGAGGATGTACATCATCGGCGGAACCGTTTGCCAATGGTATTTCGCTCCGAGAGGCAGCACTCAGTTTAAAGGCTTCACGTGGACGTCCACAAAGCACGCGTTAGGTCCGTCATTTGGCACCGTCTCGTTTGGCTCGGCCATCATGACCGCGGTTGAAATGATGCGCCAAGCCATGGAACGCGCGAGAGACGAAAACGAACAAAACTTGTTATTGTGCATGGTACAATCGTGCTTAGAGTGCATATGGCAATTCATCGAGTACCTCTCGAAATTCGCCATGCTCCAAGCGTCCATGACGGGCGAAGCCTTTTGCGACGCGGCGGGTTCCATTTTCGACTTACTCCAACGCAACTTCCTCTTAGCATACGGGACCTACGCCTTCCCATCCATGATATTACAAATCATGTCCATCGTCTTCGCCTTAGTCGCCGCGGCCGGTTCCTTCGCCATCACCTACGCGATGTTCGAAATCCAAGAAGAAATCATGGCTACCGGCTACGCGCTCGTCTGCGCTTTAATCACCGGGTTCGTCGTCTGGTGTTCCTTGAGTTACTTCACCATGATTCTCGTCAACACCACCGACGCCGTATTCGTTTGCTACGCCAAAGACAAAGACAGAAACGAAATCCACCACGAAGAGATGCACGCGGTGTTTGAAAACGCCGTGCGAAGGCGACAAGAGGCGAGAGGGGAAATCGTAAGACAGCCCGCCGGACCGTACGCGTACGGCGCGGGAAATCCCGTAAACAACGGCGCCAATAAATCCTACTACTAAATTTAACAGCACACGGACAAAACAAACGCCGGTCATTTAAGCGGCGCGTAGGACGTGAGAAAAACGGATATTTGGTACATTCATGTGTAAATAACTTCATTATAAATTGTGCTGTACCTGCACTAAAAACGACGACTCTTTTCTTTAAAGACGCGCACTTTGAACGATACGATGATGAGTGTTAATACGTGTTATTATTAATCCACCTCTCTCTTCTTCGCGATGTTCTCTTCTTCATCTTTGTCTTCTTCAAAAGC
>Ga0206123_10003449_pt1 | contig 13045 bp, 11 predicted proteins | sample Helgoland_Spring_2_FD_160086 | JGI IMG/M metagenome (GOLD analysis project Ga0206123, IMG submission 160086) | Pelagic subsurface seawater microbial communities from Kabeltonne, Helgoland, North Sea - Helgoland_Spring_Bloom_20160316_1 | ecosystem: Environmental > Aquatic > Marine > Epipelagic ... | reverse complement strand
ACCGGCGGCCCCACCCCAGTTATATTCACCTTTTGAACCTGAAGATATTTTTGGTGCCGTTGTCGCAACACCAAATCCAAGTCCAAATCCCACGGTTCCGGCAACACCAGGGCGTTCACCAAATCCTGACTTCACTCCCTCCTCCAGCTGATTACGTGTCATCAAGTCCACGGTAGTGGGGCTCACAATCCGGACGCCATTTAGATCACCGCCATTTAACATCATCTGAGAATAGGCGAGATAGTCCATTGCAGTACTGACCAGTCCGCCCCCGCCAGAGAAGTAAGTGACCTTGTTGGCAAATGGACTATCCGCAGGGCGGTCGACTACCATCAATGTGCCGTCCTTGCTACGCATGTGGTTAGTGCCAAACCGGTTGAGCTTATCCTTTGGTACTTCGAAGAATGTATCCTCCATACCCAGTGGGTCAAATATGCGTTCCTTCAGAAATTGATCCAGGGGCTGCCCAGAAATTACTTCGATCATACGACCCAACACATCAACTGAGAGACTATAGACCCACCTGGTCCCTGGTTGATAAAGGAGTGGAAGCTTACCCATTTCATCGACTAATTCTTCGATGTTCTTAACCGAGAATTTCTGTCCTTTTTGTCGTAAAGCAGCACGGTAGCGCTTATCAACTTCCGTATCGCCAAATATACCGTAGGTAAAGCCGGCGGTATGGCTCATAAGTTCCCGGATGGTTGGTTCATGGGTAGCATCGACCTCTTTACCATCGACCAGGACTTTGACGTCTTTAAAAGCAGGTAAGTACTTTGAAATCGGGTCTGAGAGTTGAAATTTGCCTTCCTCAAACAAAATCATTGCAGCGGTTGTTACAATAGGTTTAGTCATTGAATAGATGCGAAAGAGCGAATCCTTTTGTATAGCTTCGCCAGTCTCAATGTTCAACTTGCCGACTTTCTCAAAGTGAACAATTTTTCCATCTCTGGCAATTAAGGTGACGATTCCAGCAAGCTCGCCCCGGTCAATATACTGCTGCATATGAGGCTTGATCATGGCGAGACGCTGACTGGACATGCCTACGGATTCAGCACGGCCCTTCCGCAAATCAGCAGCCTGAACATGAACAATGGATAGCATTGACAGCAATGCGACTAGCACGAATCTCTTTAACATCGACTTTTCCCTGATTGAATGACACGTCACGCGTGGGCAGCCTAGACAATAGTCCAGTCGACCTGCCCATGCAAATACCCAAGATTCAAGCCAGCCACGTTCCATCCCTCTCGCACGATTTTCCTGGCTAATTTCCTACATTTTCTTCCTGTTGGCTGAGCTAAGCTGCTTGAATGACTTATCCAAGAAGCCACTTAATTGACCCGGACGGCGGCACTTACCATGTTTCTTCACGTTGTGTACGGCGGGCGTTTCTGGTTGGTTATGATGAAAACACCGGGAGAGACTACTCTCACCGGCGTGATTGGATCGAGCAGCGGATTCTTGAACTGGGTGAAATATTCGCGGTATCCGTTTACGCCTATGCTGTGATGAATAATCACTATCACATTGTACTACGGATGGAATCGCCTGATCTTGACGATGAATCAGTTGCAGAGCGCTGGTTAAAAGTCTGCCCCGGTCGAAGAGTCTACAAGAATGCTGCCGCAGTGCAATTAGCGCGTAAGGCAGCGATACTCAATGATCCCGCCATGCTGGACGAGTTACGTGGCAGACTGGGATCTCTTTCCTGGTTTATGCGCCTCATCAACGAACCGCTGGCCAAACTTGCTAATAAAGAAGATCTCTGTAAGGGGCACTTCTGGGAAGGGCGTTTTGATTCACAGGCATTACTGGATGAAGCATCGGTATTAGCCTGTATGGTTTATGTTGACCTCAATCCAGTCAGGGCTGGCATGGCCGATGGCCTTGAGGACAGTGATCACACCTCCATCCATCGACGTGGTCAGAGTCAGGATAAAGCCGAAGCCATCGGACCTGTTAATAAATCAAACTCAAGCACTGTTCCGTTTAGTAAAACCTCACTTGCTGATTATATTAACCTGATCAGATGGACTGCGGTACAGCAGTCCCACATGCGCAGGGGAATCAATTACAGCACGGAAGAATGTTTGCGAGCCAACCATACCGACATGTTGCATTGGTTTAAGGATCACATGCCATTGCCAAAAACCTGGCAGCGAGCAATGGGTTCTACTGAAGCGCTTGCCGAATATGCTGCCTCGATCCAACAATGCTGGATTCGCAGACGGTCAAGTAGCGTCTAGTTAATGTTCAAACCGCATGTCCCTGCGTCAACACATGCCCCTCACTATTGTTTCCACGCAACTAATTACAACGAAGCAGATCCAACTCGTCGACTTAGCTTAAATTTGTGTTGACTGCATGAATTTGATCTAACCCCCTGGATCACAAAACTCGAAGCCTCCTGAGACTGTGTGGTTTTGCCGACTCGTTGTCACTTATTGTGGGAGATTGGCCTTAAGAAATGTGAGAAATTGATGGAGCGTGCCTGTCACGTTCTTTTGTTGTTTGGAGAATGAGAAAAAAGTTGCTTTTGTCTCACAAACGAGACAGAATCGCTTTTTGTATCATTACCGGTAATTTACCTTATGCGCGACACAACAATGCAAGATCGCACCTTTTCGCCACCGCGGGCCCGGTTGCTGTTAAGAGAAGGACCTCGGCTGTTTGGTGAGCTCGCTGCGCTCATGACCACCGCACCATTTTTGAGTCAGTCTCCTCCGGGCGACGGTCACCCTGTACTGGTCTTGCCAGGGTTTAGTGCCAGTGATGAATCTACGGCAGTGCTTAGACGCTTTCTCGCCTCCAGAAGCTACGATGCAGTTCCGTGGGGACTAGGCAGAAATATGGGACCCGCGATGCCTGACCTGACAGCGCGTCTGGGCGAGATGTTTGAAACTGTGTATGAACAGGGAAACCAGCAGAAAATCAGCCTTGTCGGCTGGAGTCTGGGGGGAGTCTATGCGCGATTGCTGGCGCACTTCTACCCGGACAGGATTCGTAATGTAATCACCCTGGGTAGTCCCTATGGCGGCGGTCCCCGCTCAACAAGGGTATATCCGCTGGCTCAGGGTGTATTGGATAAACCACTGGAGCAGCATCCCGTCAATGATCTTCGGCGCTTGGCTGGGACACCGGTTACTAACATTCCGACGATCAGCATTTACAGTCGTAGTGACGCCATAGTGCCCTGGCAGATTGCCACCGAACCCACAGGACCTTCGTCAGAGAACATTGAGGTTTTTACCGGGCACATTGGCCTGGGATTTAGTCCTGCCGTTTTATTTGCGATCGCTGATCGATTATCGCGAGCAGACGGTGAGTGGCAGCCTTTTCAGCGTACGGGTTGGAAACAGTCAATTTACGGCGCAGCAGATCTGGGATCAACTCATGGTTAGACGCTCATGGCACAGTTGCCAACCGATAGATCTGCATCGAATGGCCCGAAAATATTTTATGCATGCCAAGCGCATCGAGCTGCAGAAGTTGGCTCGTGAGCTAGGTATTTCAAGAGCTACGGCGTATCGCTGGGCGGGTAGTGCTGACCAGCTTGCAGGTGATGTTTTGGCGTCGTTGACCAACGATACGTTTAAGCAACTGGCACAGGCATCTAAAAGTAAAAAAGGTAGGCAACGGGTTCTTGATGTCCTCAACAAGGGGATGCACTACGCACACAATTTTTCTGCATTGCGGCGTTTTTTGAAACGAAACCCGGAGACAGGTTTGAAAATTGTTGCTTCTAAAGATGGGCCAGTACAAGCGGCAACCATCGGCAATATCCAGGGGTTACTTGAAGAAGAAATTGAAGCGGGGAATCTCACGTTGACAGTAGAGCCGGCAGTGATGGCTTATGCGCTGACCAGAATGATTGAGTCATTCCTGTACGCTGACGTGATTACTGGCACAGAGCCAGATTTGGATAACGCTGGAAAGATACTCGAGCTTATGCTGTCAAGCAGCTGAATGCTCTTTAATAAGGAAAAACAGATATGTTAAATATTGGACAAATTGCACCAGACTTTACGCTGAGTGATCAATCCGGAAACACTGTTCGACTCAGTGAACTCGTTTCCAACGGTGATCTGATCTTGTATTTTTACCCTGCTGACTTCTCTCCTGGCTGTACTGCTGAGGCCTGCACTTTTCGAGATAGTTATGAGGGGGTCGAATCGGTCGGTGTACAAATTGTTGGTATCAGTCCGCAAAGTGTTAGTAGTCATAAAAGGTTCAGCAATAGCTTTAATATCCCATTTCCGCTATTGAGCGATCCACGTAAGCAGGTCATTAATGCCTTTGGCGTGGGTGGTCCAATGGGTTTTGGAGTAAGACGAGTGACCTTTCTGATTGATGAAGACCGTGTGGTTCGAAATCGAGTTGTTTCAGATATTATGATTAACTCTCATGCAAAACTGATCAAGCAGACTATCAAAGATCGTCGCGCCGCCGTGGGTTAACCAACCAGGCTGGTTTCTTCAGATCGTTTGCAAACCATTTACTCCCTGGTTCGGTGTTCTGTCCCGGGGCAGGGTGTCAGGTACATCGCTCTCATGGGTTTGTGTACATTGGCGGTGTGCCAGACACCTTTTGGATTGATGATGACATCACCCGCCTTAAAGGGTGTTTCCAGCAAACCTTCATCACGCTCTTGAATAAACACGCCTTCGCCTCCAAGTACGACGACAACCTCGTCACCTTCCGTGTGGCGTTCCCATGCGCCCCAATTGTCAGGCGACTCCTCAATGAACATCAGGCGGTTGGGTGAACCAGGTACACAATGTTGGTCGATATACTTAATAAATGATGGGCCATCAAAGTTGAAACCTTCAATTGGAATGGCAATTTCATCACCAAGGTGTATTGGTGTTTTGGACAAATTGATTGTGTTAGTGGCTTTACTCATCGTGGTGCTCATTTAAACTCCTGTTTGTTCTGGTTGTTTGTTCTGGTTGTTTGTTCTGGTTGTTTGTTCTGGTTGTTTGTTCTGGTTGTTTGTTCTGTTTGTTTGTTCCTGGGCGATGAGAACAGTATGTCAAATCAGGTGATGGAAGAATTGTAAAAATGTTACCTGATTGTCTGTTACCCACTTACGCACTTGCGCTCCAGACTGTATCTCAAGTAGATTGATCATTAAAGGTGGGTAAAGCGCCTGTTTTAATCTGTTAGAACTAGTTGGAACCAACATATGCCCCGGGTGTATTGCCTGTAAATGCGATTACTTCGTGATATAAATGCGATTGATCGAAATATCCGGCCTCCGCCGCGATCTCTGTAATGCTGTTAGATGAGGTCTGCAGTAGTGCTAGCGCACTTTCAAAACGTGCGATGCGAATAACCTGTTTTGGACTGACGCCCACCTCCCTTGCAAACAAACTGCCCAGATGTTTGCGCGAACAACCTACCTCTTTTGCCAGGGATTTGACTTGCACATCCCCATTTGCTCTGTGAACAAGCTCCAACGCGTGCTCGACATAGGATTTAACCTGTGGACCTCCCAAAATACGTTGCTGCAGGAATGATAAGATTGTCTGGAATCTAGTTGACCAATCACTTACTTCAATCAGTTGACCTTCGAGTTCCCGCGCCACTGGACCAATCACGTCTGCGAGATCGGCTACTTCATCAGCCAGGTCTGTCATATGACAACGCAGTAGCTTAAATGCACCCAACACGGTCAAATTAACCTGAATGCACACTGACCAACCATCTGTGCCAATATGTGCGGGTTGCTTGTGGACACCAGCAACAAAGCTGTTGCAGAGATCCCTGCCGACTGGATCACTGCGCATTTTGTGGTGGGTATAGCCACGGCCGAGCACAAGGATGAGGGGAATTGTGAGCGTGGGTAATTCAGAACGAATGATCGCTGGCGCACCAGTTTCGCTAAAGCCAACAATGCCTTTGACATACTGATTCAGCACCCCGGGCACGGCTACATTGATAAAGACAGAGTTGGATTCCGCCATCGTAAAAATTCAGAGTGGTCTACACTGACCTTTTACCCTAAAACGAACGGAACCGAAATAAGTAAATACCCTGCTGGCTCATTCGATGCATTTGTAGCTTGTCTCCATTGGGTGGTGCTATTGGCTGCCAGATACAACTAATAAAAGTGATAGACATTATCCCTGGGGTGCACCGGACAATATCAATTGATCACGGATATACACCCAACGTTCCCCAAATCCTGGATCCAGGAGTTCTGGGTCAAGATCCACAGATGCAAGTCCCATCATGATAAGGGTTCGAGACTTGGCAGCGATCTTGTCAAATCCAAGTGCTGCAAACATATCGTCGAGATTGTTGATCAGCACCTCGTCGTATCGCTGCACGGCTGCGGCCGCTCGCTGATCGCCCTGCGCCCATGACCGCATGGCGATATTGAGCTGGCGGCCAGAGCCCACGCCAAAAATAGTTGTCGCCTCGCGGAGCTGTAAGGCTGGATCGTTCCCAACACGTCGTTGTGCTTCATCGAAGGGTAGTTGAGCCTGTTCTGATCCATAGAATTCAGCTAGCGACCCAAGGTAGTTGTCGAAGCTTTTGAAGTGATGGTAGAAACTGCCAGTTGAGACATTAAGTTTTTTGGTCAGGCAATGAAGTTTGACCGCGTCGATACCACGCTCAATCAGTAGGAGCTGACCAGCCTGCACCCAATCAGCTTTAGTTTTACTTTTTCGACCCATGGCGTAGTTGCGGAATCTCTGGATGGTTAAGCGTGAACAAACTTGGCGTTTACCATAACACATGTTATGGTGATTTTCGTTGCAGATGTGAATTTCAGCTATCGATATTCGATAAATAATGAGGGAAGGTACGGCATGAGTGAAGCGTTAGAGTCAAAGGAGTACACAACGCCTGAACAGGAACAGGCACAAAAAGGCGGGAATGTACCCGGAGCATATGACATGCCGATTGAGGATGTAAATCCTTTGAATGCCCACCTGTACAGTGAAAATCGCTGGCAGGAAGTATTTGAACGGCTTCGTGAAGAAGATCCTGTGCACCTTAACGAAATCTCAACTGCAGGGCGCTATTGGTCCTTGACCAAATTTAAGGATATTAAGGCCGTCGATTCTGATCACGCACGATTCTCATCTGCGCAAGGTATCACGCTGGGTTTTAAAGTTGGCGCTGAAGTACCTGCGGGTGCGTTTACAGGTAGCAAGCCACCATTTATCTCCCAGGATGAACCAGGACATGGCGAGCAGCGCAGAACCGTTACCGGCGTAGTTGCGCCTGGTAATCTCTCCAAACTTGAACCACTCATCCGGGAACGCACCTGCAAGGTGCTGGACTCGCTGCCAGAAAACGAAACATTTGATTGGGTTGATAAAGTCTCTATCGAGTTGACAACACTAATGTTGGCATCCTTGTTTGATTTTCCACTGGAAGATCGCCGTAAGCTAACCCGATGGTCTGATGTGGTGTTTGCTATTCCCGAGCCAGGAGGTGTCGTTGAAACGCAGGAAGAAAAGCGCCAGGAGTTTATGGAGTGCGTGAGTTATTTCGCGAAATTATGGGAAGAGCGCAAAGAGAATCCTGGCGATGATCTGGTGTCCATGCTTGTTCACGGGGAAGCAACCCGGGATATGCATGCAGCAGAACACCTGGGCAATCTGTTGCTCCTTATTGTTGGCGGCAATGATACAACCCGTAACTCTATGTCCGGCAGTGTTTATGCCCTGAATAAATTCCCGGAACAATACGACAAGCTGACAGCAAAGCCTGAATTGATTCCGAAGTTTGTTGCGGAACTTATTCGTTGGCAGACACCTTTATCTTACATGCGTCGTACTGCGAATCAGGATTGTGAGATTGGCGGTAAGCAGATCAAGCAAGGTGATCAGATCTTGATGTGGTATCTCTCTGGTAACCGTGATGAAGACGTGTTTGAGAATGCCAATGATCTGGATATCGAACGTCCAAACTCCAGGCAGCATCTTGCTTTTGGGTTTGGCATTCACCGGTGTATGGGTAATCGTCTGGCAGAGCTTCAACTACGTATTCTGTGGGAGGAAATACTTGTGCGGTTCGAGAAGATAGAGGTTCAGGAAGAGCCAGGTCGAACTTTCTCTTCATTTGTGAAAGGTTATACCAGCTTACCGGTGAAGGTGAAACGGAAGGTGTCCTAGACTGTTGTTCTGCGCATCAGGCATATCTGCCTGGGAATGCCTGATGCGTATGCAAGTTCTGATTTTTTAAAGTCGAAATTGCTCTGCCGGTAAAAACACCAGCAACACTTAACCTCGACGCTCGCAGTCGCTAATGAGCATCGCTTTCTGGGGTGATTTTGTCCGGCGAGTATTCTATCTTCTTACCGGCTGCTTTTTGTCTTTCAAGCCTTCTGTCACTACCTTCAAAATTTGACGACAGGTCACCTGGCCAACCAACAAGCCGTCAAGCACAACAGGACGGCGGCGATGCTTGTGATCGAGCATAGACGTTGCAACGTCGATTATGTCATCCGACGGCGACTGTACCTCGACGTCTGTTGTCATGATATCTCCAATCAAGGAGGTACCAAACACCTCGTCATTGTAGACACTCGCCAGCAATGATCTTAAGCAATCCAGTTCGGAAAGAATCCCAAGCATTGCCCTTCTGTCATCTATAACGACAAGTCCAGACACCTTGTTGTCCAGAATAATTCGGGCCGCCTCATAGACAGTCAGATTTGCTTTAGCAGTCACAGGGTGTTTTATCATGTAGTCACTTAGTTCAACTGAGCCGAGCATATCGCATACCTCCATTTAAGGGTGGTGCTGATCAAGATTGATCAAGTACACCTTTTTGCGCTAAACCACGCGCCACAATCCGTGCATATCGCACGTTAAATCATTGATTTCGCCACATCAGCGACCCAATCCACAACGGGTGTTGGGTACACACCGAGATACACCAGGAGCAAGGTGAGTGTGCCAAGTGCCCATCCCCCTGCGACAGGTATATCAACTTTCTGTTTGATTTCAGTTCGCCTGGTCATGGCAAAAATGATTCTAAGGTAGTAGAAAAGACCAATCCCGCTTCCAATGACTAATATAGCCAGAAGTGACCATAGTTCAGACTCTACTCCCGCCGCTACGATATAGAATTTTCCTACAAAGCCGATTGTCAGGGGGATGCCTGCCAACGATAGCAGCATGGCGCTAAAAAAGGTTGCAATCAGGGGTTTTTGCCAGAATAACCCCTGGTATTGTTCCAGTTCGTCGTTGTCGTGTTCTTCCGAATCGCTCGACATGATTGCGACGACACCAAAAGCGCCGATTGTTGTGATGAAGTAGCCAATCAGGAAAAATAGACAGGCCTCGATTGCTAACTGTTTGCCGCCGAGAATGCTGGCGCCAATAAATGCAATCATCAAATAACCCAGATGGGCAATGGATGAGTAAGCCAGTACCCGTTTAATTCTGTTTTGCATCAGCGCGAGTACGTTGCCGGCGAAAATTGAGAGTAGCGCTATCCAGTAAAGGCTTTCGATGATGAGACTGTATTGATACCCATCGAAAGCAAGAAAGAAGCGAAGAAGTACCGCAAAAATCCCGCCTTTTGAGATTGTAGCAAGTAGTGCCGTTGCTGGTGCCGGCGCGCCTTCGTATACGTCCGGAGTCCACATATGAAAGGGGAATAGAGACAGTTTGAATCCGATGCCTGCAAATATCATGGTTGCACCAGCGAGAATAAAAAGGCGACTGGCGCTATCATTGAGGTCTGCTGCCCTCGCCATTTCCATGAACGATAATGTGCCCAGTGCAGCGAATAACAATGCAATACCGAAGAGAATGAAAGCAGAGGAGACCCCGGAGAGAATTAAGTATTTCAATCCTGCTTCCAGGCTAAACAAGCCTTTCACCGGATAAGAAATCATGGCGTAAACGGAGACACCGATAAGTTCCAGGCCAAGGATGAAGGACCCAAAATGAGCGCTGTGAGCAAGCGTTACAGCGCCGAGGGTTGCTAGCATCAACAGCAAAATGAATTCGTCCTGTTTGTCGCCGCGGTTTTTTAAATAGCTGTACGCAGAGAGACTGATAAAAATGGCGGCGGTCACCACCAGACCACTGAACAGGGTTGCGTAGGAGTCAACGATGATCAGCGGCGTCACATATACCGGCTTTACCGTCATAGCGACCCATATGGTTGCTGCTGCTGTCGCAGTCAGTCCCATGCAAGCTAACAAACAGGTCATTTCCAGATTGCGAGCAAAGGCGATGACCAGCATGACAATTAGAATGCTCACGCTCAGGGTGATCATTGGCAGCAAGGCGAATAAATCCTGCATGTTCATGGCGTCACCCCAATCCAAATATGCCCAGGGCTCTGGGTCAATTCATACAAGCTGGCGAGCACAGGATTAACAAGATCGAATATCGGTTGTGGATAGACTCCAATCCAGGTCAGGCCAATCATCATGGGAATCATTGCAATCATTTCCCGAGAGGCAAAATCCTTGATTTTGATTCCCGCAGTGGCACCACCCTGGAATACTCTTTGCATTGCGATCAGTGCATAGACTGCCCCGGTAACCAGACCGAGTGTCGCGACGATGGTGATGGTTTTGCTAACACTGAAAGCACCCATCAAAATCAGGAATTCGCCAACAAAATTACCAAGTCCCGGCATACCCAGAGAAGCGATGATAAAGAACATGGCGATGGCGCCCATCCTGGGTGCCGACTGCCAGAGACCACCCATTTTAGTCATGTCCCTGGTGTGTAAACGATGCTGGATTGCCCCGGCGATCATAAACAGTGCGGCGGTCGAAAAGCCATGGGCAACCATCTGTATAACAGATCCCTGAATCGTCAATTCGGTCCAGGCAAAAACCCCAATCAACACAAAACCCATATGGCTGACACTGCTGTACGCCACTAGTCTTTTGAAGTCAGTCTGTGCAAACGCAAGTAGTGCGCCATAAACAATACCAATGGCTCCCAGGGTCATGGCGACATTGGCAAATGCAGCAGCAGCATCAGGGAAAAGAGGAACAGTGAATCGAATTAATCCGTAGGCACCCGTTTTTAACAGGATACCGGCAAGTAAAACACTGGCCGCGGTTGGTGCCTGGGTGTGTGCATCCGGTAACCAGGTATGGAAAGGAAATCCTGGTAGCTTGACAACAAAAGCAACAAAGAACCCAAGCATTAACCAAAATGACAGTTGCTCGTCTAACCCGTGCCCCAGTAATTCGAAATAGCTAAAAGTGATCGGGGCACCGTTACTCGCGTTAACGAGGACAAGCGTCAGTATTGCGACCAGCATAATGAGGCCACTGATCTGGGTGAATAAAAAAAACTTCATCGCGGCATAGGCTTTATTTTCATGACCCCAAATGGCGATGAGGAGATACATGGGAATCAACATGACTTCCCAGAAGAAAAAAAACAGGAACAGATCCAGCGCGGCAAACACACCAACTACGCCTGCAAGTGTCCATAGAAGGTTGAACTGGAAGAAGCCCGGGCGATGGTCAATCTCATCCCAGGACGATAAGACCGCGACAAAACCCAGAAAAAGAGTCAGGGTGACCATTAACAGGCTAAGGCCATCTATCGCCAGGATAAAGCTGATTCCAAACCGGGGAATCCAGGGTGTGCTGAGGTGCTCAATCCAGGTGGATGAGACACCTGCAAGCAAGATCTCGTGTTCTGTTGGTGACAAATACAGATTTGAGAGAAGCGCTGCAGCAATAGCACAAGAGGCCAGGGTGACCCAGCGTGGCATGTCTTTATTCCAGCCTTCGATCAACCATGCACCCAGGCCGCCAATAAACAGTGTCGCGATGACCAATAGAATAATCATGTCGCAAAAACTCCGAGGGAGATAGCGATGATCAGAACAAGCCCCAGCACCATAACAGCAGCATATGTCCTTAACTGGCCGGTTTGGGTTTGGATGCCGAGTGAGTTAAATCTGATGATGATTATGCTGATGCCGGTGTAGAAACTGTCAACTATGTCTGCACGGTTAATCCTGGCAAGCCAGCAATAGGGTTTGACGATTGTTTTATTGTATAACCAGTCCATTGCCCAATGACTGAACCAGAAGTTGTGTAATGTCTTGCCGATCGAAGATTGGGTTAGTTTGGAAATATCGAAACTTCGTCGCAGGAACAGCAGGTAGGCAATTAGTACACCAATCGCTGGCACTGAGGCTGTAATGATGGGTATTGGTCCCGCATGGGAGAGTTCGGTGACTGCAGGGAATATATTTGCCACTGGTACAACTATGAGACCACCGGCCAGGGCCAGCAGACATAAAATTAACAAAGGACCAGCCATCACCCAATTGGCTGGTGCATCGGGTTCAGTTTTCACCTCGCCAAAAAAAACAATAAAAACCAGTCGAAAGCTATAGATTGAGGTGAGGAGGGCACCGACCAGGCCGGCACCCCAGAGCCATGGACCATGCCAACTGGACGCATATGCCGCCAGAAGTATCGCGTCCTTGGAATAGAACCCTGAAGTTAGTGGCAGTGCTGCAAGTGCCGCACTGCCGATGAGGAAGCTCCAGAACGCGACAGGCAGGCGCGTTCTGAGTCCACCCATTTTAAAAATATTGTGCTCGTGATGCAGGCTATAGATGACCGCACCAGCACCGAGAAACAGTAATGCCTTGAAAAATGCATGAGTCATCAGGTGAAAAATACCGGAAGCCCAGGCACCCACACCCAGTGCCAGAAACATATAACCTATCTGGCTAATGGTGGAGTAGGCGAGTATTCGTTTGATGTCATTCTGGGTCAGTGCAGTGAAGGCGGCCATAATCAGTGTGGTGGCACCTACAATTGCAACCGCGTGCATGGCCACAGGTGACAGCAGAAACAGCTCGTGAGTTCTTGCTATCAGATATACACCGGCGGTGACCATGGTTGCGGCATGTATCAAAGCGCTTACAGGGGTTGGGCCTGCCATAGCATCGGGAAGCCACGTTTGTAATGGTAGTTGTGCTGACTTGCCAACCGCACCCCCGAGTAATAGCAGGCATGCGATTGTCAGCGTGTTGCTGCCGTTTGGCCACAGGGACAGTGCTGCTTGTTCCATCG